>LNFM01000091.1_pt1 | contig 230930 bp, 230 predicted proteins | sample 596031 | NCBI WGS metagenome assembly LNFM01 (sample SAMN04254537, study PRJNA301005) | activated carbon metagenome | isolation source: dual media filters at the Ann Arbor, Michigan drinking water treatment plant | place: USA: Ann Arbor | reverse complement strand
CGCGGGTGCAGCGCGCATCCGGCTTTCCCTGCGCCCTCTGACTGGAGAGGGTGGCAAGTTGATGCCAAACCTCGGGCCAATGCCGCCGCGAGATCGCGAAGCCATGTCACGGCATCATTGCGCTCAGATGGCGCTACCAGCCGTGTTCGGGCCGCCGGCCTCCGGCGATGCGGCGGCGCCGCCGAGCCTGGCCTCCAGCGCGGCGATGCGCGCCTTCAGGGCCTCGTTCTCCTCGCGCGCCAGCCGCGCCATGTCCTTGACGGCCTCGAACTCCTCGCGCTTGACGATGTCGAGGTCGTTCAGGATTTTCTCGGCCTGGTTGCGGACCACCGTGTCGACCTCGCGCTTGACACCCTGGGCGGCGCCCGCGGCGTCGTTCATCAGACGCCCGATCTCGTCGAAAAACCGATTGCTGGTCTGGGTCATCTCTGAAAAATCTCCGGTCGGCTGCGAAGGAACACGCTTGCCATGACAATGGCGATCCCAACGGCGAGGTTCAAGCCCAATACGGGTCAAGTTGCCTTGTCATGACCCGGTTTCCTTGCAATCGTGCCGCATTGCCAGAATAAGACAACCGCCCACCGGAAGAGAATAGACGTCCCATGATCGACCAGCAGATCGAGATTCCGACCAAAGACGGCCGCACCACCACCTTCATCAGCCATCCCGAGCGCGACGGCCCGTTTCCCGTCATCCTCTTCTACATGGACGCGCCGGCGATCCGCGAGGAACTGCGCGACATGGCGCGCCGGCTCGCGACATCAGGCTATTACGTGATGCTGCCGAACCTGTACTACCGCTCCGGCGTCATGGAACTGGGGCCGATCCCGCCCGACCCGGAAGCGCCCGAGCGCAAGGCGATGTTCGGATACATGAACTCGATCAACATCCCCATGGTGATGGAAGACACCACCGCCCTGCTCGCCTATGCCGACCGGCAGCCGGCGGCGAATGCGACCATCGTCGGCGCCGTCGGCTATTGCATGAGCGGCCGCTACGCCATCAACGCGGCGACGCATTTTCCCGACAGGGTCAAGGCGGCGGCCTCGATCTATGGCACGCATCTGGCCACCGACCAGCCCGACAGCCCGCACCTCGCCGGGCAGAAGACCAAAGCCGAGCTCTATTTCGCCTGCGCCGAAACCGACATCTACGCGCCGCAGGAGATCATCGACAAGGTGACGGCGGCCGTGAAGGACGCCAATGCCGAGGTCGAGGTCTATCCCGGCACCCATCACGGTTTTGCGTTTCCGAAGCGGCCGGTCTACCACCGCGACGCGGCGGAGCGGCACTGGGAGCGGCTGCTGGCGCTGTATCGCCGCAACCTCGCGAAATAAGCCGCAGGCTCAATGTCCTTGCTCACCATCGCCTTTCCGGTGTTCGATCCCGTCGCCATCGCGATCGGGCCGATCGCGATCCGCTGGTATGCGCTGGCCTATATCGGCGGCATCGTGCTGGGCTGGCTCTACGCCCGCGCGCTGATCAAGAACGAGAAGCTATGGGGCGGGCCGGCGCCGATCACGCTGCCGCAGATGGACGATTTCATTCTCTGGGTGACGGTCGGCATCATCCTCGGCGGCCGCGCCGGCTACGTGCTGTTCTACAATCTGCCCTTCTTCATCCAGCATCCCCTCCAAATCTTCGAACTGTGGAACGGCGGCATGTCGTTTCACGGCGGCTTTCTCGGCTGCGTCGCCGCGGTGATGTGGTTCGCCCGCAGGAACGGCATTCCGATCCTGTCGCTCGGCGATATCACCACCGCGGTCGCGCCGATCGGCCTCTTGCTCGGCCGCCTCGCCAATTTCATCAACAGCGAGCTGTGGGGCCGGCCGGCGGATTCCAGCGTGCCCTGGGCGGTGGTGTTTCCCAATGGCGGGCCGCTGCCGCGCCACCCCAGCCAGCTTTACGAGGCGGGGCTCGAGGGTCTCCTGCTGTTCATCATCCTGGCGGTGATGATCCGCTTCGGCGCGCTGAAGCGGCCGGGCCTGATCCTCGGCAGTTTCATTGCGATTTACGCTTTTGCCCGCATCGCCGCCGAGTTTTTCCGCGAGCCCGACCCGCAGCTCGGATTTTTGTGGGGCGGGCTGACCATGGGTATGCTGCTGTCGGTGCCGATGATCATTGCCGGCGCGATCCTGATCGTGGTGGCATGGCGCCGAATGCCGCCGAACCAATTGGCCAGCCAAGGGACGTCGTGACCGAATTTTCGCCGCTGCAGTCCGAGATCAGGAAACTGATCAAGTCGTCCGGCCCGATGCCGGTCTGGCGCTACATGGAGCTGTGCCTGACCCATCCCAAACATGGCTATTATGTCTCGCGCGATCCCCTGGGGCGCGAGGGCGATTTCACCACCGCCCCCGAAGTCAGCCAGATGTTCGGCGAACTGCTCGGGCTGTGGGCCGCCTCGGTGTGGAAGGCGATCGGTTCGCCGCCGCTGCTGCGGCTGATCGAACTCGGACCCGGCCGCGGCACCATGATGGCGGATGCCCTGCGTGCGCTGCGGGTGCTGCCGCCGCTCTACCAGTCCTTGAACATCCATCTGGTCGAGATCAATCCGGTGCTGCGCGACAAGCAGAAGGCGACACTGTCGGGCGTGCGCAATATCTTCTGGCACCAGAGCATCGACGACGTGCCCGAGGGGCCCGCGGTGATTTTCGCCAATGAGTATTTCGACGTGCTGCCGATCCATCAGATGATGAAGCGCGAAACCGGCTGGCACGAACGCACGGTGGAGATCGACGACCACGGCAATCTCGCGTTCGGCGCCGCGCCTGAACCGACACCGCGCTTCGAGATGCTGCTGCCGCCGCTGCTGCGCGCCGCTCCGGTCGGCGCGGTGTTCGAGTGGCGGCCCGACGCGGAGATCATGAAGATCGCGACCCGGGTGCGCGACCAGGATGGCGCGGCGCTGATCATCGACTATGGTCATCTGCGCAGCGACGCCGGCGATACCTTTCAGGCCATCGCCCGCCACAGTTTTGCAGACCCCCTGAAGAATCCGGGTCAGGCCGACGTGACGGCGCATGTCGATTTCCAGGCGCTGGTGCGCGCCGCCGAGGACCTCGGCACGCGGGTCCACGGCCCGGTGCCGCAGGGCGATTTTCTCACCCGGCTCGGCATCGAAACCCGCGCCGTCACCCTGATGGCGAAAGCCACCAGCGAGGTTTCCGAGGACATCTCGGGCGCGCTGAAACGGCTGGTCGGCGGCGGCCGCGGCGGCATGGGATCGATGTTCAAGGTGCTTGGGATTTCCCAGCCCCGCCTCGCCGACGTGGCCGGATTCCACGACGAAAAGGATATCAACAAGGGCACAAGGACGGCGGAGCCATGACGCTGGAATCGCCGCTGCTCTCGGCCGTTCCCGGCCTGCGCCACGCCTTTTTCACCCGCGAGGGCGGCGTTTCCGGCGGCATCTATGGCAGCCTCAACGGCGGCGTTGGCTCGAACGACGATCCCGCTCACGTCGAGGAAAACCGGCGCCGGATGGCGGAACAGCTGGGCGTGAGCCCTGCACATTTTCTCACCCTCTGGCAGACCCATTCGCCCGACGTCGTGGAGGCGTCGGCACCCTGGCAAGGCGCATCGCGGCCGCGCGCCGACGCCATCGTCACCCGTACCGAAGGCCTCGCCATCGGCGCCACCGCCGCCGACTGCGGGCCGATCCTGTTCGTCGATCCAGGCGCGCGCGTGATCGGTGCGGCGCATGCCGGCTGGAAGGGGGCGCTATCAGGCATTCTGGAGTCCACCATCGCGGCGATGGAGAAACTGGGCGCCCAACGAAGCGGCATCGTCACCGCAATCGGCCCGCTGATCCGCCAGCCTTCTTACGAGGTGGGCGGCGAATTCGTCGAACGCTTCATCGAGGCCGATGCCGAGAATGGACTGTTCTTCATTCCCGCCGCGCGCGATGGCCATTCGATGTTCGATCTTGCCGGCTTCATCCGGATGCGGCTTGAAAAGGCAGGCGTGCTCGTGATCGACGACACCGGCATCGATACCTATTCCGACCACCGCTTCTTCAGCTATCGCCGCTCGGTGCATCGAAAGGAACCGGACTATGGCCGGCATGTCCATGCGATCGTGCTGGAAGGTTGAAAGCATCGCGTGTTGCTGGATCATTGGCGCAGGGCTAAACTTCACTCTACGGGTGCCATCGCCTGCTCGTTCCGAGGGGTGAACGAAAATCACGCGCAAATGCAGACTCCAGGAAACCCGCTTCAAATCTGTTGCGATCTGTAGAAAAACGAAATCGTCTGAAGATTAATAGCGACCGGCAGCAATCAATGTCCGAGACGGTGTTCATCGCCGATCTGCGCAATGTCGATGCCGGTTATCGTCAGACCCGTGTGCTTGACGATCTGTCGCTGACGCTAAGGCCATCGGAAATCTTTGTACTCATGGGCCCGAACGGTGCGGGCAAGACCACACTGGTCCGAATTCTGACCGGACGTCTCAAACCCAGCGCGGGGCATGTGGCCATCAACGGTTCGTCCGAGTCCGGGAACGGTGATGCCGCGGTTCGCCTCGTGCCGCAGGATATCGCCCTGTTTCCGTTGATGAGCGCCCGCGAAAACTGCATCGCCTTTGCAAAAATGGCGGGCATGGGCTGGCGCGAGGCTGCAACTCGCGCCGACCACGCGCTGGATCTCGCTCGCTGCCGTGATGTGGCGTACAGGCTGGTCGGAGGACTGTCCGGCGGATTTCGTCGGCGGGTCAACATTGCGGTCGCGCTCGTGGGCCATCCTGGCCTTCTCATCCTCGACGAGCCTACCGTCGGCATCGACGCCGATGCGAAAGCCGCGATCATGCAGACAATCCGTGAACTGAAGCAGACCGGCATTGCGGTCCTGATCGTCACCCACGACTTCGACGATGCGGATGCGATTGCCGATCGCGCGGGTTTTCTGTTCGAGGGACGCTTGGTGGAGGTTGGCGCGCCTCGCGATCTTCTTTCGGCTGCCTTCGGAAAAAACAAGCGTATCGAAATCGTGCTCGCGTCGGCGCCCGATGAAAGGGAACAAGGCCGGCTCCGCCTGCTCGGCGCCGTTCCGACTCGAAACGCCATGATATGGACGAGCTTTCAGGATGTCCGCGGCAGGCAGGCCGACTACGTCTCGATGCTGGGTGAAACGGAGCTTCCGATCAAGGAAATCAAGATCAGCGACCCCGGATTGGGCGCACTCTACACCCACCTCGGCGGCGGCGACGCGAGATGATACTGGCCTCGGCATGGATCATGCTGTTATCGACGCTCCGCGATCGGGCAGCGCTCCTGATGTCGTTCGTGCTTCCGCCGCTGCTGTTCATGGTATTTGCCGCGATCTTCTCCGGAACATCCGGAAGCGACCTCAAGCTCAAGGTCGGCGTTATCGATTCCGTCGGGAGCACCGGCAGCACCCGGCTCGTGCGCGCGCTCGAGGCCGAACCGAGCTTCCGCTTCATCGTCCTGAAATCCGGCGACGAGGCCGCCTTGTCCGATTTCGTCAGGCGCGGAATGGCTGACGTGGGGCTGCTGATTCGCGGCGATCCCGCACGAAGGCCGGACGAGGGGCCGCCGCCGCTGCTGCTGATCGAGGATACCGCGCGACCTCTGGCCGCGTCCATTGCGTTCGGTCAGGTGATGCGGACCCTCAACGAGAAACTTCCGGACATCGCATTGAGCAGAGTGCTGGCCGACGTCGAGGCGTCCGGCGCCATCGGCGCCGACGAACGGGAATTTCTCAACAATGCCTTCCGCACCCATGCGGCGGAAGGGGCATCGTTCAGTTTTTCAAATGTCATCGCGCGGACCGAAATCGCACAGGACGGCAGAATGAAAAACGGCAACCTGCTGAACTATGCCGGCGCCGTGGTCGCCGTGTTTCTGCTGTTCGCGGGAGTCCATGGCGCGCTTACGCTGCTGGATGAGCGCGCCAACGGGGTGGCCGAGCGTCTCGCGATCGGCGGTGGTGCGTTCGATCCTACCGTCGCCGGCAAGCTCGGCTATCTTGCGGCGCAGGGGACGGTGCAGGCGACGATCGTCTATGCGACGGCGTACGCCATCTATGGAGCGTCATTCGATCCAGCGAGGATCGGCGCCTGGTTCGCGACCTGCATACTGGCGGCAACGGCGGCCAGCGCGCTGGCTTTGCTGATGTGCGCTGCCTGTAGAAGCCGGAAGCAGGCGGAAACGCTGACGACGTTCGGCGTACTCCTGCTGTCGGCGATCGGTGGCAGCATGGTGCCTCGTTACCTGATGCCGCCATGGTTTCGGGAGTTTGGCTGGCTCACCCCGAACGCCTGGATCATCAACGCGTTTGAATTGGCCGTACAGCCTGCCGCGGGTCTCAGCGAGCTCAGCCTGCCATGGGGCGTGTTGGTAGCGATCGCGGCAATCAGCACCGTCGTTGCGAGCTGGCTCTCAGCGCGCCGGATGTCTTATTGAGCGGAATGCATTGCTGAGCGAAATTTCCGGCTGACCGGAATTTCCTACTGAGAATGTGTCGATTTGATGCCGCGCAGACGCAGCTGAAGATCGCGTCCGGCTGGGCCAATCGCAATGGCGGCGACTTCGAAGGTGGGCTTTCTGGACCGGCCGGCATCGTTGCTGAAGGCATAGGGTTCAAGCGGAATGCCGAGTTGCGACCGCTCCATGCTGCCGCTGCCGTCCATGTCCTGAAATGCGGCGACCGCGTAGCGGGCCGGCGCCACATCACGCAGCACGAACTTCATCGTGGAAGCCTGCGCCGGCTTGTTCTGTCCGTAACTGCAAGCACTTGGCTCCAGCGCACCCGAACAGAGCGCGACATAGACATTAGTCCCGTTCGGCATGATGCCGCTCACCACGACGGAAACATCCCCTGCCGATGCGCTGCAGATGCCTGCGAAAAAAAACACCACGGACATGAAACCGCTTCTTGCTTTCACCGTACATGTATCCCTTCGAATTTCGACACGAGCCGACAAATTGTCGCGCCCGTCATTCCCTATAGGCGCTCAAACAAGAGCCTGCTACCCTTTTGGAAACCGTACGTTGAAACGTCCGAGATGAAAAGATTTTTGAACGAGGCCGTAGACCGATGGCTGCTGTGAGCCGAAAGAGCGCGACTGTTATCGGGGCCGGACCTGGCGGGCTTGCCGCGGCAATGCTTCTGGCCAAAGACGGGTTCGACGTTACGCTTTTCGAGAAAGACAAGCGCGTTGGTGGGCGCACGAAAATCCTGGACGATGGCGGCTTCCGTTTTGATATGGGACCGACATTCTTTCTGTATCCGCAGATACTCGAATCGATCTTTTCGCGATGCGGCCTCGCGATGTCGGACTATGTCGAGCTTACGCGGGTTGATCCGAGCTATCGCCTCGCATTCGAAGATGGACCGCAGGTGCGAATCAGCGGCGATCTCGACGAGCTTGAACGCGAAATTTCCAAGATCGATGCCAACGATGCCAGGCAGATACGTCGCTTCATCGACGTCAACAGGCGCAAGCTTGCGGATTTCACGCCGGTGTTGCAGCGATCGTTCACCAGCATGGTCGATTATCTGGCGCCGTCAGTGCTGAAAGCCTTTCGGCATATCGTCCCGCTGTCGTCGGTCGATCAGGAACTCAGCCGTTACTTCAGCGATCCGCGCGTTCGGCTCGCCTTTTCCTTCCAGACCAAATATCTCGGAATGTCGCCGTTCCGCTGCCCCAACCTGTTTACCTTCCTGGCTTTTCTCGAATACGAGTTCGGCGTCTGGCACCCTCGCGGGGGATGCGGCGCGGTGAGCGACGGAATGGCACGGGCGGCCCGCGACCTGGGTGTCGACATCAGGTTGGACGAGCCCGTCGAGGGCATCGAATTCAACGGACGCCGTGCGACCGGCGTTCGCACCGCCAGCGGCGTCACGACGGCGGACGCGGTCGTCGTGAACGCCGATTTCGCACATGCAGTCACGAACCTCATTCCGGCACGCCTGCGCAGGAAATGGTCCGACAAGCGCGTCGCGGAAATGAAGTACTCCTGCTCGACCTTCATGCTGTATCTGGGCGTCGAGGGCAGCTACGACGTTGATCATCACAACATATTCCTGTCCCGCAATTACCAACAGAACATCGCTGAGATCGAGAGCGGCGAGATGGTTCCGACCGAGCCGTCGATGTACGTGGCCAACCCCGGCCGCACCGACCCGGCATTCGCTCAAAACGGGACTTCGTCGATCTACGTGCTGGTGCCGGTCGGCCACTGCGGCAAGATCGACTGGCAAAAGGAAAAACAATCGTTTCGCAATACCGTGCTCCACCGGCTCGAAGTGCTGGGCTTTAGCGAACTGCGGCAGCGCGTTCGCTACGAAAAGATACTCACTCCTGACGATTGGCGCGACCAGTCGTCGATCTATCTGGGCGCAACGTTCAATCTCGCACATGGTCTCGACCAGATGCTCTATTTCAGGCCGCACAACAGGCTGCAGGACGTTGACGGCGTTTATCTGGTCGGGGGCGGCACCCATCCGGGCTCGGGCTTGCCGGTCATCTACGAAGGCGCCCGCATCAGCGCCGACCTGGTGCTCGCCGATCTCGGAATTGCCCGCGTTCCGGTGCGCAGCGAAGATCCGGCTGCGATGGCACCAACGCCCTCGCTGGCGCCCGGGTCAGGAACGTGAGCCGAAGCGTTCAGGATTGCCGTCCTGCGCCCGTGCCGGCATCCGCGCGCCGTTCGCCGGGCAGACAGGGACTGTGACATGAAGAACGAATCGCCCGTCGTTGTGATCGGAAGCGGCCTGGGTGGACTGGCGGCGGCCGCGGTGGCCGCGGCGCGGGGCCACAAGGTCTCTGTCATCGACAAGAACGAATGGCTTGGCGGCAAAGCCGCGGTTCTCAACGAGGGCGGCTTTCGCTTCGATATGGGACCGACGATTCTCACCGTGCCGAGCGTACTCGAACGTATCTTTGCCGAGGCCGGCGAGAAGATGAGCGATTGGCTCGAACTCATCCGGCTCGATCCGCAATGGCGCTGTTTTTTCAACAAGGGCGAGACCCTCGATCTCGTCGAGAACACCGACAACATGGCGGAAAGCGCTGAAGCCTTCTCCGGCAAGAACGGAGTGGCGGAAGGCTACCGAAAATTCCTGCGGATATCAGAGCACCTGCACGGCGTCTCCGAGCGATTCTTCTTCTGGCGCTCGATCGAGGATATTCGCGACACCATGAATATTCGTGAGAACATGAATCCTTCGACGCTGCGCGACGTGCTCTCGTTGCGCATGGGGCGTTCCGTTGCCGGCACCATCCGCGGCCTGGTGCACGACGATCGCGTCGCGCAGATGCTCGATCACTTCGTGCAATATGTCGGCTCCTCGCCGTTTGCCTCGCCGGCCGTGTTGTGTTCGATCGCCCATATGCAGACAAGCCAGGGCGTCTGGTATCCGGTTGGAGGAACGCGCGCCGTCGCCGAAGCCTTGCGCGAACTGGGCAAGAAGCTTGGCGTCGAATATCATACCGGCCGCGAGGCAGCGCGGCTCATCATGGAGAATGACACGGTCACCGGCGTCGCCATGGTCGACGGTTCGCGGATGCCGGCATCGGCCGTCATCTCCAACATGGATTCCATCCGCACCTATGAGGAGTTGATCGGCGGCGCCGCCGGGCGGCATTACAGCCGATCGGGTTTCGAGCCCGCCTGTTCGGGCGTCGTGCTGTATCTCGGACTTTCCAGGCGCTACGACCATCTCGAACACCACAATTTCGTGTTCTCCGACAATGCGGAGAAGGAGTTCGGCCAGATCTACGACCGCGGCGAGCCTGCGGACGATCCGACATGCTATGTCGCGGCGCCGTCGCGGACCGATCCATCGGTGGCCCCGGATGGCGGCGAGGCGCTTTACGTCCTGGTGCACACGCCATATCTTCGCGACCATCACGACTGGTCGAAAATGTACCCCGCCTATCGCAAGACGATCATCGAGAAACTCAAGAAGACCGCCGGGCTGACCGACATTGAAGACCGCATCGTGGTGGACCGTTATCTGACGCCGCAGGATATTCACGACAGGTACAAGGTGCTGAAGGGCGCGATTTACGGACTGGCCAGCCATGGCAAGTTCACCGGCGCGTTCAAACCCGGCAACCGGAGCCGCTTCGTCAAGGGCCTCTATCTGGCCGGCGGCGCCGCGCATCCCGGCCCGGGCATGCCGATGGTGATGATGTCCGGGTGGATCGCCGCTGATGCGATGGATGCGGATGATCGGGCGGTGAAGGTCGCCTCCTGATATGTCGGATCGCAGAGAGCGCGCCGCACGGACCATGCAGCGTCGGCTCGATGCGCGGTCGCCGGTCTTGTTCCGGGTGTTCGCGCGCATCTTCGAGCGCACGCTGAGGAAGGGCTTTCATGCAGTGCGGGTCGCCAACCGACCGGCTGCGTCGATCTTGCAATCGCCGCGGCTGGTGATCTACAGCAATCATCCCTCATGGTGGGACGGCGTGACGTTTCTCTATCTCGCGGATCGGCTGTTGCCCGGCCGCGCCGTATACACGCCGATCGACGCTGCGATGCTGGAGCGCTACGGGTTCGTCGGACGCGTCGGCGCCTTTGGGGTGGAGCAGCATAAGCCGGAGGGGGCGCTCCACTTTTTGGAGGCCTGTCGCCTCATCTTCGCGCAAGCCGGCAACGTGCTTCTGATCACGGCGCAAGGCCGATTTGCAGATTTCCGCCAGCGGCCGCTGAAGCTCGACCCGGGAATCGCCCACATCGTCGATATCGCGGCAGAGACCACCTATCTCCCGCTCGCCATCGAATATATTCACTGGCAAGAAAAACAGCCCGAACTGCTGCTGCGGTTCGGCGAGCCGATATCGGGCAACGAACTCGCCGCCATGCGGTTGCCGCCGCGGCTCGCACTGCTGGAGCAGGCCTTGACCGCGACGATGGATAGCTTGGCCCGCCACTCCATGGCCCGCGATGCCGCGGCGTTCGACGTTCTCGTCGCCGGAAAGGGCGGCATCAACCCTGTCTACGATCTGTGGCGCCGCGGCATCGCGTTGCTGACGGGGCGGGCCTATAGCGCCAGCCATGGCGCCCCGCCATGACGACGCTCGTCCTCATCGCGGCTGCGCTCGCGCTGCTTCCGGCGATCAACACCTTCGTCAACGCCAGGCTTCTGCAGACGCCGGCAATGCCGCGGCGCATGACGCGCGTCGCTATCCTGATTCCCGCGCGCGACGAGGAGGCCACGATCGGCACCTGTGTTGACGCGGCACTGGCCAGCATCGGCGCCGACATCGAAGTCATCGTGCTCGACGACGGCTCCAGCGACCGCACGCGACAGATCGTCGAGCAGCGCGCCCAGCTGGATCCCCGCCTCAGGCTGGCTTCGGCGCCGCCGCTGCCCGAAGGCTGGAAGGGCAAGCCGCATGCCTGCCAGGTCCTGTCGGGGCTGACCGATCGCCCTTATCTGCTGTTCGTCGATTCAGACGTGCGCCTGACGCCCACGGCGGCTGCGCGACTTGTCCCGCCGGAAGGGATCGACCTCGTCAGTGCGGTACCGCGCCAGCAGGTCAGAGGTCTGGTCGAGACCTCCATCATTCCGATGATCAACAACCTGATCTTCGGCTATCTCCCGGTCGGGCTGATGCGTCGGCTGCCGCAGGAGTCGCTCACCGCCGCGTGCGGCCAGATGATGATGGTCCGTGCCTCCGTGTATCGCGAGGTCGGCGGGCACGGAGCCATCGCGGGCTTCATGCATGACGGGATGCAGCTTGCGAAGTCGTTCAGGCGAAACGGCTTCCGCACCGACCTCGTCCACGGTGCGGCGCTGGCGGAATGCCGCATGTATCATGGCGCGAAGGCGGTATTTGACGGCTTCGCGAAGAACGCCACCGAGGGCATGGCGCGACCGGTCGCCCTGCCGGTATGGACCGTGCTGCTGGCAGGCGGCCATTTGCTTCCCCTCGTCACGCTGCCTTTCGTTTACATCTCGGGCGCCGGTGCCACCCTCGCCGGCGGCGCCGCGATATCCTCGGCAGGATTGTTGCTGGCTGCGCGCGTCTTGCAGGCCGTCAAATGCGGCGAGCCCTGGCAGGCGGTCGTGCTGCATCCGCTTGGCGTGTTGCTGACGCTGGCGATCCAGTGGCGCGCGCTGGTTGATGGCCTGCGGGGCCGCCGGGTGGAATGGCGAGGCCGATCCTATGCTCCAACCATCTGATCCTTCAGCGTCAGAATTGCATGTGCATTATAACCGACTGCGCTCGGCCTGGGATCGCGACGGCGAGATCGATCTGTCGTCTAGGCGCCGGACGCTGGTCGCCCTGCGCAACGCCTTGATTGACCGTGCCGACGCATTTGCCGCGACTTTGAATGATGACTTCCGGGGCCGGTCGCGCCACGAGACGCTGCTGACCGAAGTCGCGCTCGTGGTATCGGCGATCGACTATACGCTTGCGCGCATACAGCGCTGGGCGCGGCCACAGCGAATAGCGCTGGAGTGGCCGCATTGGCTTGCCGCGGCGCGGCTTCGCAAATGCGCGCGGGGCGTCGCCGGCATCATAGGGCCGAGCAATTATCCGCTTCAACTGGCCATCATGCCGCTAATCAGTGCGCTATCCGCCGGCTGCAGGACGATCGTCAAGCCGTCGGAGGCGGCGCCGCAGACCGCCATCTTGTTGCGATCGATGCTCAACGACGCGGTCGATCCCGAGATCGTCGCCGTCGTCTGCGGCGGCCCGCAGGTTGCGGCATCGCTGGCCGAACTGCCATTGGATGTCCTGCTGTTCACTGGATCGCATCGGATCGGCATGAAGGTGGCGGCCGCCGCGGCGAACAATTTGACGCCGGTGCTGCTGGAACTCGGCGGCAAGTCGCCCGTGATCGTCGACAGCACCAGCGATCTGGCGCGCAGCGCGGCCACCATCATCCGCGGCAAGTTGTTGAATGCGGGACAAACCTGTGTTGCACCGGACTATGTTCTGGTGCCCCAGGACAAATTCGAGGAATTCGTCGAAAAGCTCCAGCGCGCCGCAGGCTCTCTGTATCCCGATCCGATGTCTGGAGACTACACGGCGGTGCTGTCTGATGCCGCCGCCGTCCGTCTCAAGCGCCTGGAGGCGGATCACAAGACCGTCGCGCTGTTCCGGCAGCCGCTGCAGGCGCCATTCTACCAGCCGAAGCTGGTGCTGGCACCTGCGGCCGACAGCGAAATCATGCGCGAAGAGATTTTCGGACCGCTGCTTCCCCTGATCGGTTACCAGAAGATAGAGGACGCGATCGCCACGGTGAAGCGCCTGCCGCCGGCGCTGGTGATCTATTGGTTCGGAGACGCCAATGCGCGCATGGAGCAGGTTATCCGCTCGACTTCCAGCGGCGCAGTTTCAATCAACGAAACGGTGATCCACGCCGGCATTTCGGCGATTCCCCTCGGCGGCGTAGGTGCGTCAGGGATGGGGCGATACCACGGTCGCGCCGGCTTCGATGCATTCACCCACGAGAGGCCGGTCTTTCGACAGTCGCGACTGAACGTGACCAGCCTGATGAGACCGCCTTACGGCCCGCTCGCCGAGCGCACCCTTAAATCGCTGCTGCGCAGGAAGCCGCTGTAGTCTGCAACGCCCATACGAAGCGACCGCGCCGCCGCCCTAGACCTTAACCGATTTTAACGATATCGCTCTGGCGTCATGAGGGACATCTCCGCACCCGTGGTCAGGGCCGCCGCTGGCCAGTGGACCGCTTCGCGCGCCGCGCTCGCGGTGGCGCTGTTTGCGCTCGGCTGCGGCCTCGGCGGCTGCGCCAGCGGCGGAGCCCCGGGCGGGGCCTCCTTCGCGATGGCCGGCAGTGGACCCACGGTGGCGTTCGAATCGATCGACGGCCCGCCGCCGCAGGTGTTCGAGCGGATGGTGGATGTGCTCGACAGTGAATCGAAGCTGCGCAACCTGCAGATCGTCTCCCGCGAGGGCTCGGCTTCCTACCGGGTGCGCAGCTATCTCGCCGCCCAGGTCAGCCGCGGCCGTACCACCATTGCCTGGGTGTGGGATGTCTATCACCAGGACCAGCAGCGCGCGCTGCGTCTTTCCGGCGAGGAGCCGGCCGGCAAAGCCGGACGCGACGCCTGGGCCGCGGCCGACGATCTTCTGCTGCGGCGGATCGCGCAAGCCGGGTTGAGCGGCCTGTCGGCCATGGTCAATGGAACGGCGCCGGCGGAGGCGCCCCCGCCTGTCCCGGCCCCTGCACGGCGCGGGCCGGCGGTTGCGAGCGCTCCCGCGCCGGTTTCGCAGGGGTTTACCGTCAGCGCCCTCGGCAGCGAGGGCGCCCTGAGTTTCAGCGGCCGTTAACGAAAAAGGCCGCGGGACCTGATTTTGCAGGAAAACCCGATTCCACGGGTTGCCAGCCCGACACCCGCCTTGATATCACCTCGATCGTCGAAACGCGCCGGTTCCGTGGGTATTCCGAGATGCTGAACATTGTATCCAGCAAGGCGCGGGGAGAAGCCCTGATGTCGGCCAAGAACGGCTCCATCAAGCTCGTCGCGGGCAATTCCAACCCCATCCTGGCCCAGGAAATCGCCCTGCAACTGGGCCTGCCGCTGACCAAGGCCGTGGTCCGGCGCTTCGCCGACATGGAAATCTTCGTCGAGATCCATGAGAACGTCCGCGGCTCCGATGTCTACGTGATCCAGTCGACGTCGTTTCCGGCCAACGACCATCTGATGGAACTCCTGATCATCACCGATGCGCTGCGCCGGGCGTCCGCGCGCCGCATCACCGCCGTGATCCCCTATTTCGGCTACGCCCGACAGGACCGCAAGGCCGGTTCGCGCTCGCCGATTTCGGCCAAGCTGGTGGCCAATGTGATCACTCGCGCCGGCGTCGACCGCGTCATGACGCTCGATTTGCACGCCGCGCAGATCCAGGGCTTCTTCGACATTCCGACCGACAATCTCTTTGCCTCGCCCGTCATGGTGCGCGATATCCGCGAACGCTTCGACCTCGCCAACCTCATGGTGGTGTCGCCCGACGTCGGCGGCGTGGTGCGTGCGCGCGGCCTCGCCAAGCGCATCAACGCGCCCTTGGCGATCATCGACAAGCGCCGCGAACGCGCCGGCGAATCCGAAGTCATGAACGTGATCGGCGATACCGCCGGCTACACCTGCATCCTGATCGACGACATCGTGGATTCCGGCGGCACGCTGGTGAACGCCGCCGATGCGCTGCTCGCCAACGGCGCCAGGGACGTCTACGCCTACATCACCCATGGCGTGCTGTCCGGCGGCGCCGCGGCCCGTATCGCCGGCTCCAGGCTAAAGGAGCTCGTCATCACCGACTCGATCCTGCCGACCGAGGCGGTCACTAAGGCGGCCAACATCCGCACCCTGTCGATCGCCGGGCTGATCGGAGAGGCCATCGGCCGCACCGCCGCGGAAGAGTCGGTATCGAGCCTGTTCGACTGAACGGCTGGGTACGGTAGCGAAGTCCCGCTTGCACGGCGCCGCGCGGCGGCATGTGTCAGCAGGGCAGAGCGCCCCGTCAGCGCATAGCGCCGTCGACCGCCTCCACAGCACGCCCGACACCGCAATCCCGAACTAAAACGGATGGACGGTTTCGGTCGGCACGGCTGGAACAAGATAATCGTGCCCAGCATTGACATGAGAGGTACTCACGAAGGGAACGCCGATGCAGATTCTGAACCCGCTTAAATCATTCATGGTGATCGCGCTGATGTGCCCGCTGGCGGCCTATGCGCAGAGTTCAGGCGGCGGCGCCGGCGGGGCATCCGCCGGGAGCGCGGCGAGTGGCCCCTCGGCTGGAACCGGCAGCGCGGTAGGTTCGCCAAATGCGGGTGCTGCGGGCGCAGGCACCGCCGCCGTCAGTGGCGTCCCGAACGGTCCGGCCAATGCCGGCGGTCTGAACAATTCAGCAAATGACCCGAGCGGTGCGGGCAATGCTGCAAAATCGCCAACGGCGCCCGGCACCAATTCGGCGGGAACGGCAGCCTCATCCGGCGCCCCGTCATCTGGAAGCGTCACCACGGGTTCGGCAGGCAGTCGCGCCGGCCAAGGCATCAGTGCCGGCCGCCGCATCGATCGTGTTACCAACCCGGGGCCTGCCGTTCCAGGGGATGCCGAGATCAGTGCCGAGAAAGCAAAAGTCGACTCCAAATTGAACGGGATCTGCAGGGGGTGCTAGCAGGCCGCCTCGCCCGCTTGCGGCGATAGTGGGTGGCGCGTGTCACGACACCAGGGAAAGTCGGGCGCGCTCGGTCCGAAAGCGTTTGTAGGCGTCGATCGCCCTGTTTGAGAGAACCAGCTGACGGCGCTCTCCGCGACGAACCATCGTTTCGACCTTGTCCAGCAGGAACCGGCTGGCCACTTCCGGCTCACCGAGTTCGCCGCTGCGCTCCAGATAGTCCCAGGCAATCAGAATTGATTTTTCCATGAGGATGGGCAACGGCTCGGTCATCAGGTATCTCCTGCACCTCAACTTTCTGGAAGCGCCGCAGTTCCGTGCGGCTTTCCTCGCCCGGGTCAGAACGCTGGCGGCCCCGATAGCCGCGTCGCCGAGATGAGCATTGCCCGCCAGAATGGTGAAATGGGAAGGCGATGCGGTCAGCGAGCCTCGGCGCCCTGATTTTTTCGATTGTGGACCGAACCGGAAGACGCCGCGGCAGATGGTTTCCTCGGTCATGGGCAACAACTGGCGTATGGAACGAGAGGCATTGACGGCGGTTGTGTTTTCGAACGGGTTCCAATCCAGGGGGTGTTTTAATGGCCGTCAGCCGACAGTTTGCGATCGTCACCGGCGCGTCCAGCGGCATCGGTCTTGAGTTGGCGAAGGTCTGCGCGCGGGAAGGCTTCGATCTGTTGATCGCCGCCGACGAGCCGCAAATCGAGCGGGCGGCGGACGAAGTTCGCGGGCTGGGTGCCATGGTCGAGACGGTGCAGGCGGACCTCGCGACCATCGAGGGCGTCGACCTGCTGGTCGACGCCGCGAAACGGATCGGCCGATCGGTCGATGCGCTGCTGGCCAATGCCGGTCGCGGCCTCGGTCACGGATTTCTCGACCAGGATTTTGCGCGAGCAAGGCACGTGATCGACACCAACATCACCGGGACCGTCTACCTGGTGCACCGGGTCGGCAACGACATGCGCCGCCGCAACGCCGGCCGCATCATGATCGTCGGCTCGATCGCCGGTTTCGTCCCGGGCAGCTTCCAGGCCGTCTACAACGGCACCAAGGCATTTCTGGATTCGTTTTCTTTCGCGCTTCGCGAGGAGCTGCGCGGCACCAGGGTCACGGTGACCTGCCTGATGCCGGGCGCCACCGAAACCAGGTTCTTCGAACGCGCCGGGATGCTCGACACCAGCGTCGGTGTCTCGAAAAAGGACAGTCCGGCGGATGTGGCGAGGGCCGGCTTCGACGCCATGATGCGCGGCGACGGCGACATCGTCAGCGGCTTCAAGAACAAGGTGCAGTCGGCGGTGGCGCATGTCATTCCCGCCGGCTTCCTGGCCAAACAGCACCGCAAATACGCCGAACCGGGCTCTGCCGGATCTTGAAGCAGATACGGCTCCGGTTGCGTGAATCCTGAGGCGTTGAAGCAGGGTAGTCTTTTCGACGTCTCGGGCTTTTCGAAAATCATCCATGTGGTGCAGGTTGGGAGCGTAGGCCGCTTCCTTTGCCAGCAGATGACCCGGCTTAATTTTAGTTCTGACGAAATTGTCGATCTCGTCGCAACGATAACGCCGCCTCTCTCAGCTGTGATCGAGTTGTGTGAATTGGATCACAGGCTATGGCCCGTTACCGTGAAAATAAGGAGGCGCGACCACACAACCAAAAATGGAGCGTATCATGGCTAACACTGCAACGTTCAGGATCCGCCGCGTCAAGTGCCGGGACGAAATGGGCGGGAGTTTCCGCGAGAAGTTCGGTAACGACGAAATCAGATGCGCCGTGTTCTCCGCGGATTTGCGCGGTTCGACGAAGAACAGCGGACGCGTCCACATCTACGACGATTTCGATGACGGCGACGTCAAGACCTTCAATCCCCCCAAGGAGGTCGTCACCCTCGATCTGGCCGGTGCGACCAGCGAGGTGGAACTGGGGTTTTCGGTGGTACTGATCGAATCGCAGTTGAGGGAAGGCGACGGCCTCAAGAAAGCCTTCGAGGCCTTCGTCAAAATCTATGAAGAGTCGTTGAAGGACAAGCTCGGGAAGGCGCAGATGACGGTCGCTCGCGCGCGAGCGGTGGCCCAGCCAGGCTACCTGTCGCGTCCCGACGCAGGGCGATATGCCGCCAAGCGGCGTCCGACGACCGGCGTCGGTCGACCGAGCGTGGTCGGTCGACCGACGCTAATGGATGCGGGTGACACGGCCGCCTTCGCCGCTCACCAGGAAGGCGACGTCGCCACTCTCGAAGCCGACACCACCAAACCGGTCGGCGAGACCGTTGGCGATGCTTTCATCGGCGCCCTGATCACGGCGGTCGCGCTCTATTCGGTGAAGTTCGCAGGTGCCGCGATCGGCGCTCTGATCGACTGGTCCAAGGACAAGTTCTTCGCGCCGGTGGCCATCAAGGTGAAGATCGATGCATCAACGGCACCGGGAAACGTTCCGGCCAACGCCTTCGGTACGGCCGAGTTCCGTGGCCACGACGGCATCTACGAGATGGACTGGGACATCATCGTTCGTTGAGCGAATCTGCCCGCTCGTTCCTTGTCGCATGACCGAGTGACGGCGTCACCAGGGGGCGGTGGCGCCGTTCACTCCGAATTTTGACTTCGACGTGGATGTTTCTCCTCAATCCAGGGATTTGCTCAGGGGTCCGGCTTCCTCCTCATCAACGCGAAGCGGCCATGCGGCGCGCGTCTTCATCTGGCCAGAGCACCTTTAACTCGTCCAGCGTCACAACATCAATTTGCTCACTGAACCGATTTCGGTAGAGCGTCATCAACGCGTCATGGCCGGCATCCAGAGAACTGCACAGCGCGTCCTCCACGATCACCACCCGGAACCCAAAATCAACCGCACCGAGGGCCGTGGCGAGCACGCACACATCCGTTTCGGTGCCGGAAAGGACAACCGTGCCAACATTTCGCTGCACCAGTAGAGGGTAGAGCCGCGGTGACGAGAACGCGGAGTATCCCGGCTTATCGACAACGAGCGCGGGCGGGACAAAGCGTTCGAGCTCGGGCACGAGTTCAAGCTGCCCGGGCGCAAGATGGGCGCGCGTCGCTTGAGCCCACCGGCGGAAATATTGTTGCCACCGGCCTGGCCGCTTGTCCGCCGTTTCCGGCGTGATGAACCTGGTAAAAACCGTTCGTTCGGCCTTGGCCGCGGTCAGGGCGACGATGGCAGGAAGAACCCGATCCATCCAGGGCGTCTCCCATACACCGCCTTTGGCGAAGATGTTTTGCATATCGACGCAAATGTGCACCGCATCGGCGATCGGCTGGACGGTATTCTTGACTAGGGTCATCATTGCCGATCCTCAGCCGACGCAACAGGCGCGTCAGTTGCGACTTGTTGCGCATTGAGCCGGACGCGTGTCATCGCTTCTCTATCGTTCCTGCATGCTGGCACCGCCTTGCCTGCTGGCCCAGCGGAAGGCGCCAGCGGGTCCGCCGTTACCTCGACGAGTGCAGCGTCATTGGTCTTCGATGCCAGGTGCGGTGCCATGTCCTGCCTCACTCCCGGGCACGCTGACCCGCACCTCGTGACCCTCACGCATCGCCAGCGAGGCAGCAGCCACGGCGGATTCGAATGCGGCCTCCTTGCTCGCATAATCGTTTGCGGCAACTCCGTCGTGAAGCACGCTCCACCCGTTTCCCTTCGAAATGATCTTGTAGTCAGCGACACCCATGCAATCCTCCTTTGCACAGAAACGCGCGCGACGGCGGAACTGTTCCAGCGCAGGATGCTCCGCATCTGCCCTTTTCCCCGGCCGGACCAGCTGTGGAACGATCACTCCACGATCGGGTTTTTGAGTTCAGCACGACCGGATTTGCAAATCCAAAGTGGAGCGAGTGATGAATTATCCCAAGCCGCCCTTCCCGGATCAGCAACTACCGATGCCGGGCATGACCGACGCCATGACGCCGGTGCCCGATCACGGCGAGACCTCTTACAAGGGCAGTGGCCGTCTGGCGGGCAAGAAGGCCGTCATCACGGGCGGCGACAGCGGCATTGGCCGCGCCGTGGCGATTGCCTATGCCAGGGAAGGCGCCGACGTCCTGATCTCATATCTCAACGAAGATGGCGACGCCCGCGACACCGCGCGTCACGTCGAGCAAGCCGGAAGGAAGGCCGTCCTTGTTGCTGGCGATTTGCAGGCCCCCGATCACTGCCGCGCGGTGATCGCAAAGGCGGTGTCCGAATTCGACGGCATCGACATCCTCGTCAACAACGCCGCGCACCAAGCCAGCTTCAAATCGATCGAGGATATTTCGGACGAGGAATGGGAATTGACCTTCAAGGTCAACATTCATGCGATGTTCTATCTCACCAAGGCCGCCGTTCCTCACATGAAGGCCGGCGGCTGCATCATCAATACCGCATCGATCAACTCCGATGCTCCCAATCCGACCCTGCTCGCCTACGCGACAACCAAAGGTGCCGTCCATAACTTCACCGCGGGGCTGGCTCAAATGCTGGAAGCGGCCGGGTCAGCCGGTCGAACTTGCAACCGCTTACGTGATGCTGGCCGACCCGCTCTCGAGTTACGTATCGGGCGCGACGATCGCGGTCACCGGGGGCAAGCCGTTCCTGTAGGCGGGACAGGCGTATCGCCATCGCTCGAGAACTGGGCGTCAGCTTCAGCTTTTTGGCCGGGATCGGCAAAGCAGCCGATCGAGTTCCTGACGGTTCTGCATCGAGACAAACCGGACGGCGAACCCTTCGGGCAACAGCCGGACCACGCGGCCGATGCACGCCCCGACGGCCAACGGGGTGCCCACCGGCGGCTGGAGTTCGGCGGAGATGGCGGCCCCGGAGGCCGACATATCGATCAGGAAGCACGGATGCACGGAGCCGTCTGCCAATGTCAGCGTCGAATGGGGACTGACAGGAATGATGCGGGCATCCTTCCTGCCGTCGCGAATGGCAGGGTTTTTCTGTCGCTGCTCGAGCCAGGTGAGCTTGCTGGCAAACCGCTCGCGCATGGATCGGGTCATCTCGAGCTCGAGCAGGAATTCACCAGTCCTGATATCTGAAATATGGCCCTCAAACTTGCCGAAGTCGGGGAAATAGGAGGTCAGGCGGTCGCCTTTCTTGCCGACCACCGGCACTTCGACCATCATTCGAAAGGGAGAGACCCGGGTGGTTCGGCAGGCAAATGTGCGAAGCTTTCCCCGATGGTCATACCAGTTCGGAAACACATAGTTTCCGCGTACGATGATGCTGACGGCACGCTGCTTGAGAAACTTGTCGACCGATACGGCCGCAGTAAGTGTTTCGCCGCCCATGGTACGCCAACGACTACTTCAACGAATAACGGACAGAGGTAGCTCGGTATTGAGTCTCGGTACGAGACGGTTCACGCAGGCACTGTTGGCCGGGACAATCTGGTGCCGCAGTGGACCGACGCGCGAATCGCTGTCGCGCATGCCTCGGCAACCCATTGCCTTCGCTTGTGATCATGGATCGACGGTGCGCGATTGTTCTTAAGCGCTCGTAAATCGACCCTCCAACCTTGGACCAATGGTCCTTTTAGCTAATAGACTCTCACCTGGAACCAGAAAAGGAACCGGTAGAGGTCGGGTCCACCGAGCGCCGGACAAGGCTATTTACCGGCGTTTGCTGCCGATATTCGCACGGCAAGCACGGCTTGCGATTGCGCCTCGAACTTGCGGGCGGCGCTGCGGCGTTCGACCATCCCCTCGAGGCTGACCAGTTGCAGCGATGCTAGGATGACCTGGACCCGACCATTATCGCCGAAGGGCAGCAGAAGGCGCTCGAGGTCGAGGGCGTGTCCTGCCCCATCACTTGTCCTGAGAACCGTGTAGACGGCGCACCCCGAACTGGCGCAGTGAGAGGACGCGCCGATGATGACGGACTGCAACGACGGCGGCGTTATTTCGGTGAGGGTCTTTCCGGCCCAGCCTTCATTGAATGCTTCATCGAGTAGCTTTCCCCGATACAACGCCCGAAACTCCAGACCAGCACTGGTAGCTTCGACCTTCCATGCGGCGAGCTGTTTCGGATCGTGAACGCGGGAGCCGGGATCAAACTCATCGAAGGAGGGCAAACGTCGTTGGGCCAGTCGAGCCCAGCAGGACGCCAGGCCGCGCTGGCTGATCGACCGAATGCTGCCAATTGTCCCGTTCTCAAACTTCAAAGTCGGTTCCCGCCTCCGCGACGATTCTGCAGCCCAACCCCTTAAAGAATCAGAAAAGATCGGAGCATTTGCATCAGGCGTCGAACTCGCGCGACCTCAACGTCTCGCCACACGGCAGACTCGAGCCGCGTTCAGCGGCTTCAGGAAAAGCAAAGACGTCGTCGGTTTTCCGAGGGGGCACTACCGGACCGACCGTCCGGGTCTGAGCGAGGAACATTTGTTCGGCTGACTTCGTTCACCCCGTCATCACATAACGAAAAACGGGCATGCTATGGGAAAACCGACCTCAATGGACATTGTACGACGTGCCTACGAGCTGTGGGAACTTGCAGGGAAACCAGAGGGCAAGGACCAGGAATTCTATCACCAGGCAGAACGAGAACTGATGGATAAAGCGGAAAAAGGCGCTGAGGAACCTCGAATCGAATGAAATCCCGGGCGTGCGCATGTTGCGCCCGAAGCTGCCCCGATGTCGCGCAATCCAGATGACCGAGCTGTGCTGTGAAAGTCCATCAGACAGTGGAACAATCGCCTGCATGTTCCGTTCTAGAGAAATCGATCACTTATTTCTGGAGGATACAATGAGGAATTTCGTTGCCACCGCTCTGCTCAGCGTTGCCGTCTTCGGTGGCCCCGCTTATGCGCAGACCGCCCAGCCCGCTGACCGTGCCGCTCCGGCCGCGACCACCAATGCCGGTTCCAACATGATGCTCAAGGGCAACTGGCGCGCATCCAAGCTCATGGGCCTCGACGTCTACAATGAGGCCAATGAAAAACTCGGCGACATCAATGAGTTGATCCTGGGCAAGGATGGCAAGGTGTCTGCCGTGGTGATCGGCGTCGGCGGTTTCCTGGGCATGGGCGAGCATGACATCGCCGTAACGATGGACAAGCTGAAATTCGTGGAAGAGGCAGTCCGCACCAGCTCGACCGCGCCCGCCGGTACGGCACGCACGACCACGACCGGCACCGGCACGACCACGACGCCGACCACCACGGCGCCGGCCAACACTGCGACCACGACGACCACCACCACGACCACCGCGCGCACCGCGGATGCGAACGACTGGACGCCTGATCATGCCGTGATGAGCGGCACCAAGGAGCAGCTGAAGGCGATGCCGCAGTTCAAATATTCGGACTACAACTAAGCCGTCCGAGCTTTGAGAATCTGAATTTGGGCCCCACCCCGGTGGGGCCCTTTTTCTTGCCAGTCTTGCCGCTGGCTCGCGGGTTCATGGCCACCGACGTCGTGGCGCTCAGCCCTGCCGCCGTGACCCGATCCCGTTGATTGGATCGGTTAAACGCACCGGCACCCCATCGGCCGGCAGCCCATTGAACCGTTCACCCGGGGCGCATAGGCTTCGCTCCGAGAACCCCTGCCAAGCACTGCAACAAGAAGCGGGAACAAACCATCGATGCGGTCTGCCCAGCGGCGCCCCTTCCCCCACCGCCGGGGCCTGGTCATCGTCACGACACTGGCCACCGCCTATGTCGCCAGCCATTTCTTCCGCGCCTCCAACGTCACCATCGGCCTTGACCTGATGCGCGACCTCGCGATCGGTCCGGAAGCGCTGGGCGCGCTGACCGGGGCGTTCTTCTTCGGCTTTGCCGCGATGCAGATCCCCTGCGGCTTCCTGCTCGACCATTACGGCCCACGCCGCACCGTGTTCGGCATGCTGATCCTCGCCACCATCGGCGGCGTCGTCTTCACGCTGGCGCCGAACTGGCCAATGCTGCTCGCCGGCCGCGCGCTGATGGGGGCCGGCTTCGGCGCCATGCTGATCGGCAGCATGGTGGTGATTTCGCGCTGGTTCCCGCCGGACCGCTTCTCCACCCTCACCGCCATGGTGCTGTCGATCGGCCTGCTCGGCAACCTGGTCGCCACCACGCCGCTGGCCTGGGCCTCGGAGGCGATCGGCTGGCGCGCGGTGTTCGGCATCGCGGTGGCGTTCACCGGGCTCGCCGCCATCGCGGTCTGGCTGGTGGTGCGCGACGCGCCATCGGGCCATCCGTTCCTCGACCGCACGCCGGAGCTGCCGCGCCAGATGCTGCAGGGCCTGATGGAGGTGCTGCGCAACCCGCGGCTGCGGCCGATCCTGGCGCTGAATTTCTGCAGCTATGCCTGCACCTTCACCGTGCAGGGCCTGTGGGGCGGTCCGTTCCTGCGCGAGGTGTACGGCATGAGCGCGATCGCCGCCGGCAACGTGCTGCTCGGCGCCGTGATCGCCTACCAGTTTGGCATGCTCGCCTTCGGTCCGCTGGACCGGCTGCTCGACACCCGCAAATGGATCGCAGTCGGCGGCAATCTGGTGACCATCTCGCTGCTCGCCACCCTGGCGTTGGCGTCGCAGCCGCCGGTCTGGGTGCCGGTCGCCGCTATCCTCGTCATGGGCTTCTTTTCGGCCGCCAGCACCATGGTGCTGACGCATGGCCGCGGCATCATCCCGGACCGGCTGATCGGGCGCGGCATGACCACCCTCAACACCGCCGTGATGCTCGGCGTCGCCTGCATGCAAAGCCTGTCCGGCATCATCCTCGGCGCGTTCGAGCCGCTGGCCGACGGGGCCCGTTCCGAAACCGCCTACCGCGCGCTGTTCGGCGTGCTCACCGCGGTGCTGATCGTCGCGGTGGCCATCTACAGCCGCTCGCAGGACGTCAGGCCCAGCGACGAGATGCGCGCGCGGCTGAAGCCGCGCAAGGCCTGAGCCGCGACTTGTCTTGAAGACGCCGCTCATCATACTGATGCGATCATGGCTCAACAGCGTCCGGCCGACTCGAGGCAGTCGACCGGATCGCCTGAGGTTCCGGGTGCGAGCCAACTAAATCCAGCCGTTTGTCCGGAACCGCCAATAGAGCCAGCCGCAGGTCAACGCGACGACGCCCAGGATCAGGAAATATCCGTATTGCCATTTCAGCTCCGGCATGTGCTCGAAATTCATGCCGTAGATGCCCGCGATCGCGGTCGGCACCGCCAGGATGGCCGCCCAGGCGGCAAGCCTGCGGGTAATTTCCGTCTGCTCCGCCTGACCCGTCATCAGCCTGGCCTCGAACGCGAAGGCCAGCACTTCGCGCAACCCGTCGATGCCTTCCCGCAGACGCAGCACGTGATCGGTGACGTCGCGGAACAGCGGCTGCATGGCGGGGTCAATCGGCATGACCTCGGCATGCTCCAGCCGCCGGCAGACTTCGATCAGCGGCACCACGGCGTTGCGCAGCCGCAGCAGTTCGCGGCGCAGCAAATGAAGCCGATGGACGTCGAGCTGTCCGGCGGGCTGGGCAAAGACACCGTCCTCGATCTCTTCGACTTCGGCGTTGAGCGCTTCCAGTACCGGCAGGTAATTGTCGACGATGAAGTCGAGGATCGCATAGAGGATGTAGTCGGCGCCGTTCGCAAGCGGGATAGGACAGGACTCGCAGTGCTGTCGTACGGTTGCGTAGGATATCGAAGCGCCGTGCCGCACCGAGACAACATACCCGGTGCCGACGAACAGATGGGTTTCGCCGAACGCGATGCGGCCATCGATCCGCTGCGCGGTTCGGGCAACAATGAACAGCGCGTCGCCATATTGCTCGATTTTCGGGTGCTGGTGCGCCTTGCCGGCGTCCTCGATGGCGAGATCGTGCAGGCCGAGTTGCGACTGCACGCGCGCCAACAGGTCGGGGCTTGGCTCGAACAGGCCGATCCAGACGACATGACCGGGCCGCCTGGCCCACTCGCCGGCTTCCTCCACTGCAATCTCTTTGACGCGACGCCCACCGGCATACACGCTCGCGGCGACGAGACCGGGCTCGCTGCCATGGCGGGCGGGCTGCAGCTGAGGCGGATTGATCCTGGCGTCCAAGGGACCTCGCACTTGTCGGTGAATATGGGCGTGGAATATAGGCTTTGGGGCCTGCCATTACGCCTGAATTCCGCCCGAGCGTCGACCGACAACAACATCCCAGCTGGCCAGGCGGTTCCGTCTCTGCGAAACGACGTCAACCTGAGGGCCGCGCGCCCGGGGCTGACGCCATCCCACGCCGTGCCGTTCGATATCACGCGGCCATCATGCCGCAGGCGCGCTGCCGCGTTTAGCCGCGCTTCAGTCAAAGCCGGGACGCGGCACCATATTCATCAGCATGTTGGCATATCCGCCATCTACGGTGATCTCGTCGCCGTTCACATAGGACGAACGGTCGCTGGCGAGATACAGGACGGCGTCGGCGATGTCCTGCGGCATGCCGATCCGCCGCGACGGCACCACCGCGGTGCGGCGCTCGGTGACGCCCGGCGTATCGTAGAACGACTGGCTCATCGGCGTGATCACCATGCCGGGGCTGACGACGTTGCTGCGGATGCCCTGAGGTCCCCATTCGGCGGCGAGCTGGCGCGACAGCATGATCACCCCGGCCTTGCTGACGCTGTAGGCGCCGCTCTGTCCCTGGGCGTGGCTGCCGGCGATAGAGGAGACATGAACCAGGCTGCCGCGCCCGAGCGCGTGCATCTGCCGACCGAAAATCTGGGCGCAGAGGAAGTAGCCGGTCAGGTTGACCGACAGCACCGCATTCCATTCCGCCAGCGGCAGGTTGTCGAGCCCGCCCGGTCGCAACACCGCGGCGGTGTTGACCAGCACGCCGCAGGGTCCCAGCGCCTTCGCGATGGTTTCGGATGCGGCGGTAATGCTGTCGACGCTCGCGGTGTCGCAGCGGGCCACGAGGGCATCGCTGGACATTTCATGCAGCGCCGTTCGTGTCGCCTCGAGGCCGCGCGCGTCGAGATCGATCGCGGCGACTCGGGCGCCTGCGCGGGCGAGGCTCAACGCGACCGCACGGCCGATGCCGCCGCCGCCGCCCGTCACCACGCAGACGCGGCCGGCCAGGCCGAGCCAGTCGGAGGGGGTTGGTTCGGTCATGGTCGATGGCTCCGAGCGGGCGACACGATAGCATGACCGGAATCCGTGGGGTGGGCAAAGGCGCGCTTGCGCCGTGCCCACCGTTTTTCGTCGTTTGGCGGTGGGCACACGGCACTCTGCCTACCCTACGGCAGAGATAAATCTACGTAATTCCTGCCGCGACCTGGCCGCGCAGCCGTTCCAGGCTGAGCAGCGTGTTGGCGCAGGCTTCCGCGACCTCGACGCCCTTGGTGGCGAAATGCCGGCGGAAGAACTCGAAATGCGCGACGCTCTCGTGAAACTGCTGCGGCGTCAGCACCGCCGAGAAGATTGGCACCTCGGTGCGCAGCTGCACATCCATCAGCGCCTTGATCACGGTGTCGGCGACGAACTCATGGCGGTAGATGCCGCCATCGACCACCAGCCCCGCGGCAACGATCGCGGTATAGCGCCGCGTCTTGGCCAGGATCTGCGCATGCAGCGGGATTTCGAACGAACCGGGCACCTCGAACAGATCGACATTGGTGATGTGGCGCGCCGCGATCTCGCCAAGGAAGGCGATCCGGCATTCCTCCACCACCTCGCGGTGCCAGGACGATTGCACGAAGGCGACCCGCTGCGGCTTGGCGAACCGCGGATGCGCTGACGCAGGTGGACGATCGTTGGTTTCCGGGGATTTGACTTCGGGTTCTTGCAACATCTGATTCATGGCTTTCCTCTTTCGGGACCAGAATCAGGGCATACGGAACGACGCGCCGCGCGCGATGCGGCTGTCGCGACCGTTCTCTTTCATCCGGACTTTAACCGTCGGCTTCGGAGTCACACCGAATCTGCTGACCCTTCTTGCTCAAGCGATTCCACCCAAGGAATTCCGGAGAAAAAAGGCGCTCGCGGGCTTGGGCTTGTCCACCCTTACCGCCGGTGGGGACTTTCACCCCGCCCTGAGAACATCGGCCGCCCGGTATGAGCGGCCTTGCCAAATTATGCCCAAGCCTCGTCGGGACGGCAAGGACCATCATGAGTCCGTCATGAGACGGGACCATCATCGCCATGACCGCGAGCGGTGGCCAAGCTGACAGGGTTCGTTACTCTGCGCGCAGGCCGCACGCCAATTTCGGAGGCCCGGCACGCCGCAACGCCGCGCAATACGTGGCTTCGAAAACCACGGGCAGTCCAATGTACGGGTATGCTTGGCGTTTGAGTTTCTTGAGCGGAGCGGCTGCCGTCGCCGTTAACTTCGGCGCGGCCCAGGCGGATCCCATTGTGGTGCCGACACCGCCGGCGGTGACGCCGAGCATCATCCAGACCACCAACCCGCCAAGCGCGACCTGTCAGCAGCAGCTCAAGAACCCAACGATCTGAGGATCGGCATTCAAACGGCCCAGGCTGGTGCGCTCGCCACCCAACTTGGGGGACTCATCTGCAATCCGGCCTGCCGCAGTGCGACGAGACCTTTACCGGCACGGTTAAGGTCACGGCGGGCGGCACCAACGTCACCGGCGATTCCATTTATAACAGCAATCTCGGGGTTGCCGGCAATCTGCTGGTCGGCGGCAATGCCGCGGTCACGACACTGACCATCGGCGGCACCCAGGCTGGCATTGCGTTCGGCGGCGGATCCATCACCGGTGCGGGCGGCGGCTTGGCCGCGACGGCGGCAGACGCCAACGCCATCGCCATCGGCAATGGCGCCAATGCCATCACGGGAACCTCCACCGCGGTTGGCCGGGGGCAAACGCGTCGGCGAACAATACCACCGCGCTTGGCGCATTTGCGAGCGCTACGGGCATCAACAGCACCGCCGTCGGCGCGTCGGTAATTGCCAGCGGCGACAACGCAACGGCCATCGGCAACGCCGCGCAGGCCACGGCCAGCAATGCCACCGCGCTGGGCCAGGGCGCCCTCGCCTCCAACACCAACGCCACGGCAACCGGGCAAGGCGCGATCGCCTCCGGCGCCGACAGTTCGGCCTTTGGCGCATCGGCGTCAGCGGCCGGCGCCTTTGCTTCGGCCTTTGGCGCAGGCCGCCCCCAACGATCATCCGTTTCAGTCCGTCATTGGCCTCAGCTATCCCTCCAAGATCGCGCCCAACGGCGTCGCGGTGATTTTCGCCGCCCCCATGAGCACGGACAAATGCGGAGGCGGCAGCGTGCAGGTGATCCCCACGGCGCAGCCCTGCAGCACCGTGCAGGCCCGGCTCATCAGCGTCGGCCGCACCATCGGCACGTTGCAGATGCTGCCGGTCGTGGAAACGCGCGACGGCGCCCGCGATGTCCTGATGCCGACGGCCGGCGGCGGCTGTGTCATCGTCACGGCGCGCCACCGCTGAATCAGCTCCCTCGACAAGCAGTCCGCGCATGGCACTTTCCCGCGCCGAACGCGATCGACCGGCTCACAAACGTTAACGATTGAGGCGCCGAAACGGCGGGCATGCGTCGATCCGGTGCCCGGACCGGGCAACCGGGCGTCCGATTCCGTTTTGTTCTCATGACGCCGACTGCGCGCGCGCGAAGAGCTGTGGATGAGCGCTGCTTTTGCCTGTGGACGGACTCCCCGTGCGGTTGCGCGGATTCCGCAAATCACATCACTTGATCCCGGCAAGCCCCGGGGGGAACCAAGGGATTGCATCCGGCAGCGACGCGTCATGTCAGCGCGTGTCGGCCTGCTGCGTGCGTATCAACCATCGTATCTTCGATATAAAGGTAAGGTCGAGACGGCATGTCCCTCCTCGAAGGCATCATCGATTCCCGGAACAACCCGCTCGCGGTGGTCGAGGACATCGCCGCCGATAACAACTGGTCGTTCGAGCGCTCCGGCGAGGACGAGGTCACGATCGTCTCCACGGGCGACTGGACCGACTATCAGCTTTCTTTTACCTGGATGGGTGAGATCGAGGCGCTGCATCTGGCCTGCGCCTTCGACATGAAGATTCCTCCTGCCCGCCGCGCCGAAGTGCAGCGGCTGATCGCAGCCATCAACGAGCAATTGTGGATCGGGCATTTCGACATCTGGACCCACACCGGCATGGTCATGTACCGGCAGGCGCTGGTTCTGCCGGGCGGGCTCACCGCCTCCACCGCGCAATGCGAGAGCATGCTGGTCGGCGCCATCCACGCCTGCGAGCGCTACTATCCGGCGTTCCAGTTCGTGGTCTGGGCCGGCAAGAATGCGGCGGAAGCCATGAGTGCCGCGATGTTCGACACCGCGGGCGAGGCTTGAAGCCTCAAACGCAGGCGCTGCAACATACTCGCTGCCGTCCCCGCCTCCGAGCCGGGACCCATACGGCGTGACGCCCGCGGTCAAGTAAAGTGCTTGTCGCCTATTCTGCCTTTCAATAGAACCACCTGTGGTTATGGGTCCCTGCGTTCGCAGGGACGACAGGGGTCTCTGTTGTGACAGCTTCGAACACAGCTAACGACTTACAAGACATCACCGGCACCATCGTGCTCGCCGGCGCCGGCAAGATGGGCGGCGCGATGCTGACCGGCTGGCTGGCGGGCGGGCTTGATCCCACGCGGGTTGCGGTGGTTGAGCCGCATCCGACCGGCGCCATCAGCGCGCTGGCGACGAAGGGAATCCGTCTCAATCCATCCGCAAAAGATGCCGGCACCGTCGCGACATTGGTGGTCGCCGTAAAACCGCAGATGTTCCGCGAGGCCGGGCCGGCGCTGAAACAATTCGTCGGGTCTTCCACGCTGGTGGTCTCGATTATGGCGGGCACTCCCATCGCCTTGCTGCAACGAGTCTGCGGCGGCAGCGTGGTGCGCGCCATGCCGAACACGCCGGCGGCGATCGGCCGCGGCATCACGGTGGCGGTGGCGGCGAGCAACGTCAGCGCCGCGCAGCGCGCGGTCGCCGACGCGCTGCTGCGCGCCACCGGCCCGGTCGAATGGGTCGATGACGAGAAACTAATGGACGCGGTGACCGCCGTGTCCGGCTCCGGCCCTGCTTACGTTTTCCTGCTTGCGGAAGAACTTGCGCGCGCCGGTGTCGAAGCCGGATTGCCGGTGGAGCTCGCGACCAGACTGGCGCGCGAAACCGTCGCCGGCTCTGGCGAATTGCTGCACCGCTCGCCAGATTCATCCGCGACGCTGCGCCAGAACGTCACCTCGCCCGGCGGCACCACCGCTGCGGCCCTGGAAGTGCTGATGGGCGACGGCGGCCTGCGGCCGCTGCTGATCCGCGCGGTCGCGGCGGCGACGAAGCGTTCGATCGAGTTGGCGAAGTAGTCACGCCACTGCTGCGCCCTACTTCGCTGCCAGCCGCTTGTTGAAACTCGCGAGATTGACGAGGCCGCGGGCGTGGCGGCCGTCGCCGATCTTGCGCTCGCCTTCGTAAGCTTCGACCTCGAAGCGGATCACGCGGCGCTCCACCGCGACCACCTTCGCGGTGGTCCGCACCGTCGCGCCGACCGGCGTGGCGGCGAGATGCCGGATATCGACCTCGGTGCCGACCGTGACCCAGCCTGTCTCGAGCAGGTCCCGGATGGCGTCGCCGGACGTCAGCTCCATTTCCAGGATCATCATCGGCGTCGCATAGACCATCGGCATGCCCCGAACAAAATGTCCGACGGTCTGTTCCGGCGGCACCACGAGCGTACGCTCTGCGCTGAAGCCGACCTTGATGATGTCGCGTGCGTCCATGGGGAGATGGAGAGCGCTACTTCTTCGCCGCGGCGGCGCGCTCCACGAACGTCTTGCCGCCCTTCATCTTGTGCGCCAGCGGCGCCTCGTTGATCTGGATCACGACGGCGTCGGCGTCGACGCCGAGGTTCTTCACCAGCGCCTGCGTGATGTCGCGCATCATGCCGGCCTTCTGTTCGTCGGTGCGGCCGGCGGCCATGCTCACGGTAATTTCAGGCATTGTTGTCGCTCCCTTTGTTGTTGCTACTTCGTCACCACACGACCCTCGTTCCGAGGCACCGCGCATCTTGCATCCGTCATCATCCGCGAAGGCGGATGATCCAGTATTCCGCGCCAGTCTGCGTTCAACGCCAACTGCGCGGCGTACTGGATGCCCGCCTTCGCGGGCATGACAACCTCAACTACCTATCCCCACTTCACATCATGCCGCGCCAGCACCTCGCGCACGGCTTCGACAATCCGGCTCTCATCGACCTCGTATTGGGCCTCGGACTGCTTCTTCAGATATTCTTCGCGGTCCTTGATCTCGGTTAAGCCCGCGCCGAGGATGAGATCCTTGATCTGGATCTTGCCATTGGCCTTCTCGTCCGATCCCTGAATGATCGCACACGGCGCGTTGCGCCGGTCGGCATATTTCATCTGCTGGCCGAGGCTGTGCTTGGGATTGCCGAGATAGAGCTCGGCGCGAATATCGGCGTTGCGCAAGGTGGCGACCATCTTCTGATAGTCAGCGATCTCGCCGCCGAACACGGTGACGACCACCGGGCCGAAGGCTGGTTTGGTATCGAGCTTACCCAGCATGGTGAGCGCGGCCTGCAGCCGCGACACGCCGATCGAAAAACCGGTCGCCGGCACCGGCTCGCCGCGAAAGCGCGAGACGAGGCCGTCGTACCGCCCGCCGCCGCCGACCGAGCCGAACCGCACGGGACGGCCTTTGTCGTCCCTGGTTTCGAGCATGAGTTCGACTTCGTAGACCGGACCGGTGTAGTATTCGAGGCCGCGGACGACGGAGGGGTCGATACGGATGCGGTCGGGGCCGTAACCCGACGCTGTCACGAGCTTGCTAATCTCAACTAATTCTGACCTGCCTTGACGAAGAAGGTCTCCGCCTTCCTTCTGCATCAAAAACCGTCCCGGCACTTCACCGACGAGGGATTGCCTTTCAATCCCGTCATCACTCGCTTCAAATTCGACTTTGTATTTTAGAGACTGAAAGACAGCTTCGATTTGTTCCTCATCAAGATTTGCGCCTTTAGTGAAGTCCCCGCTCTCATCTTTGCGCCCTTCTCCGAGCAAGAAACGGACTTCTTTGGGCTCAAACTTATCAAGCTTATCGATGGCCCGAAGCACCGTAAGCCTGCGTCCTGCGTTCGCTTCCCCACCGAGCCCAATCCACACAAGCACCCCATCGAGCACCTTGCGGTTGTTCACCTTCACCACATAGCTGCCGCGCGGGATGCCCAGCGCTTCCATCGTGTCGGCCGCCATCATGCACATCTCGGCGTCGGCCGCCGGCGAGGCGCTGCCCACGGTATCCGCGTCGAACTGCATGAACTGGCGAAAGCGGCCGGGGCCGGGTTTCTCGTTACGATAGACATAGCCCTCGCGGTAGCTGCGATAGGGTTTTGGCAGTGAATCGAAATGTTCCGCGACGTAGCGCGCCAGCGGCGCGGTCAGGTCGTAGCGCAGGCTGATCCACTGCTCGTCGTCGTCCTGGAACGAGAACACGCCCTCATTGGGCCGGTCCTGGTCCGGCAGGAATTTGCCGAGCGCGTCGGTATATTCCATCGCCGGCGTCTCCACCGGCTCGAAACCGTAGCGCTGGTAGACCTCGCGGATTTTCGCCACCATCGCGCGGGTCGCCGCGATCTCGGCGGGGCCGCGATCGGCGAGGCCGCGCGGCAGGCGGGCTCTCAATTTTTGCGGTTTTTTGGGTTTGTCGGCCATGGCCGGCGTTGGTACCAGCCGGGATGCGATGCGGCAACCGGGGTTCTTCCTTACCTCGCCCCGCTTGCGGGGAGAGGTCGGCGCGAAGCGCCCGGTGAGGGGGACTATCCGCGAGTCGTACTGGTTGAGAGAGCCCCTCACCCCGACCCTCTAAGAGCGAGCTTCGCTCGTCTCGACCCCGCAAGCGCGGGGCGAGGGAGAAGAGTCACAGCACCTTCTTGATCCAGTCGTGCGGGTCGGCGGCGCGGCCGTACTGGATGTCGATCAGCTGCTTGCGAAATCCCATGGCGACCGGGCCGGCGGCGCCGCCGCCGATCAGAAAATCGCCGCTCGCCGAACACACCTTGCCGATCGGCGAGATCACGGCCGCCGTGCCGCAGGCGAAGGCCTCCTTCAGCTTGCCGCTGGCGGCATCCGTGCGCCACTGCTCGATCGTGTAGGCCTCCTCGCGCACGCGCGTGCCGGAATTCTTCGCCAGCGCGATGATCGAATCACGGGTGATGCCCGGCAGGATGGTGCCAAGCGGCGGCGTCGAGAGCGAACCGTCGTCGAACGCGAAGAACACGTTCATGCCGCCGAGTTCCTCGATGTAGCGGCGCTCGATCGCATCGAGGAAGACCACCTGGTCGCAGCCGTGATCGATGGCCTCGGCCTGCGCGCGCAGGCTGGCGGCGTAGTTGCCGCCGCATTTAACCGCGCCGGTGCCGCCGACCGCGGCGCGCGTGTAATTCTCCGACACCCAGATCGACACCGGCGCAGGTCCGCCCTTGAAATAGGAGCCGACCGGCGAGGCGATGACGGCGAAGATGTATTCCGCCGACGGCTTGACGCCGAGGAAGACCTCGCTCGCGATCATGAAGGGCCGCAGGTAAAGACTGCCCTCACCGCCCGGGATCCAGGCGCGGTCGATGCGCACGAGCTGCTCGACCGCTTCGATGAACACCGGCTCGGGGAGCGGCGCCATGGCCATGCGCTCGGCCGAGTTTCGGAAGCGCCTGGCATTGGCGTCGGGCCGGAACAGATTCACGCCGCCATCGTCGCGCTGGTACGCCTTGAGGCCTTCGAAAATCTCCTGCGCATAGTGCAGGACGGCCGTGGCCGGATCGAGCGGGAAATTCGCACGGGATTCCACGCGCGCATCATGCCAGCCCTGCGCCTGATCGTAGCGGACCACAGCCATGTGATCGGTGAAGACCCGGCCGAAGCCCGGGTCCACCAGCCTTGCCGCGCGCTCCTTCTCGGGCGCCGGATTCGTCGCGGGCTGAATGTCGAACTTCAGGCTCATGGCCTTGCTTCCCGCCGTCGCAACCGGCGCGATTTCCGGCGCGGGCCTTTCTCTGCGGGCTTGCTCGAACGAAACTGCCATGGACTCTCTCCCGGACTGACGCGGTTGGCGCGTCTGCGCCGCAGCGCGGTTGGTGACGCCTGGCCTTCCCCTGCCCGGCCTTCGGCCGGCTTCCCCGCCGGCGCGTCCTCAAGGACATGCTTTTGCGGAATGCGGAAGTCCAGTATGTTTGCCGAAATGCCGCTCGACAATCGTACGGTTAACAAATTCGCAGCGGTGGCCGCTGCCTCACGCACCTTGGAACTAGACCGCGAGCAACACGACTTAATGTTTCGCTGTGGCCGGCATTTTTGTAACATTGAACCCAAGATATGTCAATATGACTGACATAAATTTCTCAACCTCGTCCCCCGAACCTGATTCGAGGGCGGCTGATGCGCGGGCCAACGACCCTGCTCACGCCGATTTGCGTTGGGATATCATCGAGCTGTTGTTCTTCGCCTACCGGGACTTCGTTGGCGATGCCGATCACGAATTGGAGGCCTTCGGATTCGGGCGGGCGCATCACCGGGTGCTGCATTTCGTCCACCGTTATCCCGGGCTGAAAGTCGCCGACCTGCTGGACGTGCTGCGCATCACCAAGCAGTCGCTCGGACGGGTCCTCAAGCAACTGCTCGACGAAGGCTATATCCTGCAGCGGACCGGCAATGACGACCGCCGGCAGCGACTGCTGTTCGCCACCCCCAAGGGCGAGGCGCTGGTGGGCAAGCTCGCCGGTCTGCAGACCGACCGGATCACCCGCGCGCTCGGCGATATCGGGCCTGACGGCGCCGATACCGTCCGCCGGTTCCTGCGCGCGATGATCGATCGCGACGATCCCGACAAAGTGCTGGCGACCATTCTCGCCACCGGCAGCGCAACCGCAAAGGACTAGAGCGTGATCCAGGCTGCCACCCTCGCACGGACCCCGCCGCAACCGGCCGACGATGCCCCGCATCTGCTGCTGGTCGATGACGACCGCCGCATCCGCGATCTGCTGTCACGCTTTCTGTGCGGCGAAGGCTACCGCGTCACCACGGCGGCGAGCGCCTCCGACGCCCGCGCGAAGCTGCTCGGCCTGCATTTCGACCTCCTGATTCTCGACGTCATGATGCCCGGCGAGACCGGGTTCGATCTCGCGCGCTTCATCCGCGCCTCGTCCTCGGTGCCGATCATCATGCTGACGGCGCGCCACGAGGCCGAAGCCCGCATCGAGGGCCTGCAGATCGGCGCCGACGACTACGTCGCCAAACCGTTCGAGCCGCGCGAGCTGGTGTTGCGAATCGGCAATATCCTCAAGCGCACCGCGCCGCCGCCGGTGGAGACGCTGGAGCAGGTCGCGTTCGGGCCCTATGTCTATCATCTCGACCGCGGCGAACTGCGCCAGGGCGAGGAGACCATCCATCTCACCGACCGCGAGCGAGAGATGCTGCGGATTCTCGCGGTGGCGCCGGGCGAAACCGTGCCGCGCAGCGCACTCGCCGGCGACGGCTCCGTCAACGAGCGCGCGGTCGACGTGCAGATCAACCGGCTGCGGCGCAAGATCGAAAAGGATCCCGCCAATCCCCTGTTCCTGCAGGCGGTGCGCGGCGTCGGCTATCGCCTGGTCGCCTCGCCTTGAGCAAACCTGTATGAGCACGCTCGACACCGGCCTCACGCTGATCCGCTCCGCCGCTGGGCGCGTCTCCGCCGCCAATGGCTGGATGGGCAACGCCTTCAAGAGCTGGATGCCGACCGGGCTCTACGCCCGCGCGCTGCTGATCATGATCGTGCCCATGGTGGTGCTGCAGTCGGTGGTGGCATTCGTGTTCATGGAGAGGCACTGGAACACGGTGACGCGGCGGTTGTCCGCCGCCGTGGTGGCCGATGTCGCCACCCTTATCGACGTCTACAAGGTGTATCCGCAGGACAAGGACCGCACGCAGCTGCGTCGCATCGCCGACCAGCGGCTTGGGCTGGTGGTGGATTTCCTCCCCGTCGGCGACCTGCCGCCGCCCGGCCCGAAACCGTTTTTCTCGCTGCTCGACCAGACGCTGTCGGTGCAGCTCGGCCGCCAGATCGCGAGACCGTTCTGGATCGACACCGTCGGCCGCTCCAATCTGGTGGAAATCCGCATCCGGCTCGACGATGCGGTGATGCGGGTGTTCGCGAAGCGCAGCGCGGCCTATGCGTCGAATTCGGAGATCTTCATTTTCTGGATGCTGGGGACCTCGTCGATCCTGCTCATCGTCATGGTGCTGTTCCTGCGCAACCAGATCAAGCCGATCCTGCGGCTGGCCGACGCCGCGGAAAGTTTCGGCAAGGGCCGCGAGGTGCCGAATTTCCGCCCCCGCGGCGCACGCGAAGTGCGCCGCGCCGCCCACGCCTTCCTCGAGATGAAGGCGCGCATCGAGCGTTCGATCGAACAGCGCACCGCAATGCTGGCAGGCGTCAGCCACGATCTGCGCACGATTCTCACGCGCTTCAAGCTGGAGCTGGCGTTGATCGGCGACAGCCCCGAGGTCGACGGCATGCGCAAGGACGTCGACGAGATGGCCGGCATGCTCGAGGCCTATCTGGCGTTCGCGCGGGGCGACAGCGGCGAGCATGCGCAGCCGACCGACATGACGCTGGCGCTGGAGGAATTGCGCAGCGACGCCGAGCGCAACGGCCACGCTGCGACCGTGACATTCCACGGCCTGCCTGTCGTGACGGTGAAGCCGGCATCGTTCAAGCGCTGCCTCGCCAACCTCGTCTCCAACGCGGCGCGGCACGCCAACGCGATCTCGATCACCGGCCACCGCGACCACCGCTATCTCACGGTCACGATCGACGACGACGGCCCGGGCATTCCCGCCCACATGCGCGAGGAGGTGTTCAAGCCTTTCCTGCGGCTCGACGACGCCCGCAATCAGGACGAGGGTGGCACCGGCCTGGGGCTGGCGATCGCCCGCGACATCGCCCGTTCGCACGGCGGCGACATCACGCTCGCCGACAGCCCGATGGGCGGGCTGCGTGCCGCGGTGCGGATACCGGTGTAGGTCAGTGCGGGGGAGAGCATAGGCGGCCTGCGGCCGCAGTTCTTGACGAGAGAACGCCGATGCGAAGCATCGGCTATGGTGGGGGCCACTCACACTCGGACTCGCGGATGGAGCCCCCACCCGCGCTGCGCGCGCAAGCGGGAGAGGTAAGAAAAGCGACCTACCTCGGCAGCTGCTTCGGCATCATGCCTTTCAGCTTCTCCATGTCCTTGATGTTCATCTTGATGCCGCCGGGCATCACGATGTCGCCGGGCTTCTGACCGGACTTGCAGGCCCCCAGCCACTTCGCCTCGATGACCGTGGTTGAATCGCGCGCCATGCCGGCTGGACCGCCCTTTGTGTTCGATGTCGATTTGACGGTGTAGGCGGAATTAAAATCGCCCGTGATCTCGGAATGCGACGTAATCGACATGCCCGCCACGGAGCATACGGAATCCGTGACATAGCCGGTCGCGGTCTTCTGGATGTCCTGCTTGGAACACATCTCTTGCGAGGCCGGCGAGAAGGACGTGCTCATTTCCTTGTCGGTGGTCGCGTCGGTGCATTGCTGCATCGTCATCTCGGGCGTCGCCGAACCCGCCTGCATCGTCCTCATTTCCCAGAGACCCGCCTTGCGCACCGGCAGTTCCACCGCGCCGGCATCGGGCGCCGGAACGGCGACCATCAGACAAGCGATCGTTGCGAATGAAACGGACTGCCGCATCATGCTGCGCACTCCCTGTTAACGACTGCCGACAGGCGGGACCGGCCGGTTCAGTAGAGCGTGCGCAGCGGCCGGTCCACCGCGCCATACGGCACCCAGCGGCAGGCGAACGAAATGTAGCCGCCATCGTGGGGCTGCACGCCAAGGAATTTCACCACCTTGCCGTAACCCGCGCAGTGATCGATCGCCATGGCGCGGATGTCGGCCCGCGTCGCCAGCGAATAGGCGATGATGCCGCCGGTGTCGTTGCCCTTGAACGGCGGCACGCCCCATTGGGCCTGCGCCGGCGCGCACGCCAGCATTCCGTAGATCGCAACCAGGCTCGCAGCCCCAATCATTCGCATCGCAGACTCCCTTGGCTGGCGGCACCTTAAGGCGGACCGGCCGCTGTGAAAAGAACGGCCGACGGCCGACGGCCGAGTTATCGCCAGGTGTTGCCGCGCTGCACTTGACCTCATGCGGGCTTCACGGCACCGTCCCCACGTTGGAACACCCGGCGGATGACCCATGCGCGACTTTTTCAAATCCCTGAAACGACCCGCCGGCGCCGCGCTTGGCGCTATCCTGGGGCTGTCGGCGTTAGGCCAGCCGGCGCAGGCCGCCAGTCCGTTGGAACTGAATTTCTGGCTGTCCGGTCCCCGCTATGACGGTCGGCTCAGGGAGTGCGAAGCGGCGCTCGGTACCATCACCAACCAGTTCTGGGAAAAAGAGAGCACCTACTGGAATTCCTCGCTCAAGATCACCGCCTACGGCGCGATCCGCGAAACCGCGTTCCGGCCCTGGCAGTCCGACAGCATCCCGCGCCGCTATTGCAGCGCCGACGTGCTGCTGAGCGACGGCAAGATGCGCCAGGTGCACTATTCGCTGATCGAGGACGGCGGCTTTGCCGGCTTCGGCCAGGGCGTCGAATGGTGCGTCACCGGGCTCGACCGCAACTGGGCCTACAATCCCGGCTGCAAGGCCGCCCGGCCCTGAACTGTCCCCTTTAGTTTTTTGGACGATCGTCCCACATCTGGCCTCCCCAGAAGCGGGACGAGATTTGGTTGGAACCGTGAAAACGTAGCATTTTTCGTCTCTTACCGGACGCAGCGGCATGGGTGCGGCGGCCGGGTCTATCTTTGCATGGGGTTGTTTTCGCGATTTTTGCCCAGACTCTGCCGTGCACCGCCGAGGGACGCCACGACGGGTCCGGGCTTGATCTCGTTATCAACCTTCATATTTTGTTCTTGAAATGTTCCGATTTCCTGGTATACTGCGGGCCGATCCATGGGGGCCTTGTCATGTTGCGTTTTTCACGGGTCTGGATTTCGCGGGTTGTGATTTCTGTGGGTCTGCTTGCCGCGGCCGCCCTGACGGGGTTGGCGGGGACCGCATCGGCGCAGGATCACCGGCAGAATGCCCCTGGCGAGTTCGATTTTTACGTACTCGCGTTGTCGTGGTCGCCTTCCTACTGCGAGGAGGCGGCGGAGCGCGGCAATAACGGGCGTTCGCAGCAGATCCAGTGCGGCCGGCCCTATTCCTTCGTGGTCCACGGCTTGTGGCCGCAATATGAGCGCGGCTTTCCCAATTATTGCCAGCGGCCGTCGCCGCGGCTCGATCGCAATATCATGACGTCGATGCTGGATCTGATGCCGGCGCCCGGGCTGATCTTTGCCGAATGGGACAAGCACGGCACCTGCTCCGGGCTCGGCGCCCGGGCCTATTTCGAAACCACCCGCAAGGCGCGCGCCGCGGTGAAAATTCCGCCGGAATATCTCGAATTGTCCGCCGAAAAGACCGTTGCGCCGGCCGAGATCGAGGAAGCCTTCATCAAGGTCAATCCCGGTCTGAGCGCCTCGGCGATCGCGGTGGTCTGCGGCAGGAAGCGGCTCAGCGAAGTGCGGATCTGCCTCAGCAAGGATCTCCAGTTCCGCGCCTGCGAGGAAACCGACCGCCGCGCCTGCCGGCGCGAAGAGGTGGTGATGCCGCCGATGCGGGGCGGCTGATTCCGGGCCTCATGCCCGGGCATGGCTACGCTAACGGTGTAAACTTGAGGCGCCCCGGATATCCAGGGCTCATCCGGGCTCTGCCGTCAAAGACGTGGGTGGCAGGGACAAGCCCGGCCATGACGCGTAGAAGACGTGGGCGTCTTCTCGAACTGGCCTCAAGTCCTGCTCAATGAATTACCGTCACGCCTTTCACGCCGGCGGCTTCGCCGATGTCATCAAGCACATCGTCCTGGTGCGGATGCTCACCTATCTGCAGGAAAAACCGGCGGCGTTTCGCGTCATCGACACCCATGCCGGCGCCGGGGTCTACGACCTGACCTCCGAGGAAGCGCGCCGGGGCGGCGAATGGCTGACCGGCATCGCCCGCATCATGCAGGCGCGGTTCTCGGAAAAAACCGAGCTGCTGCTAAGACCCTATCTCGATATTGTCAGGGCCTTCAATCCACAGCCCGCGCTCGTGGCCTATCCGGGGTCGCCGCTGATCGCGCGGGCGCTGCTGCGGCCGCAGGATCGCCTTACCGCCTGCGAGGTCGAGGCGAAGGCACGCAAGCGCCTGATCGACGCGCTGCGACGCGATACCCAGGCCCGGGTGGTCGACCTCGACGGCTGGACCGCACTGCCGGCCTTCGTGCCGCCGAAGGAGCGGCGCGGCCTGGTCCTGATCGATCCTTCGTTCGAGCAGAAGGACGAGTTCGAACGGATGGCCGCAGGCTTTGCCGAAGCCTTCGCGAAGTGGCCGACCGGCAGCTATTTGCTGTGGTACCCGGTGAAAAGCCGGCGCGCCACCGACGGTCTGGCGCGGCATGTCGCCGAGGTGGCCGGCGGCGCCACGCCGCTGGCGAAATGCCTGCGGCTCGAATTCAGCGTCGCGCCACAGGCCGCATCCCCCGGCCTGATCTCGGCCGGTCTTCTGATCGTTAACCCGCCATGGACGCTGATCGGCGAGTTGAAGGCTATCCTTCCGGAACTGGAAAAGCCGCTCGGCCAGGGCGGCGCCGGCCGGTTCAGGCTCGAGGCGCCCAGACCCTAGCGTCCAGAACCTCCGCCGGTTTGACGCGTCGCAACGTGCAATTTGAACGGTAGGCAATCTGCCGGGAACTATATTATGCTTGGTATCATTGGGACTGGCTTTACGTTCCGCTTCCGTATGGTAGCGGCGGAGTGACGAGGCCTCGGATAATTTCAAGACGGATCGGCGGTGCAGCCTAATCCGCACAGTGGCCCTGCTTTCCGGCAGCGAATGTCCGGTCGGGCTGATACGCGCTGGCGGCGCGTAGCGGCGGTGCAGTACGGGGGAGGAGTTTCCCGATGGCCATGACTGGGATCGTCAAGTTCTTCAACGGAGAACGGGGCTACGGCTTTATCAAACCCGATGATGGCGGCCGCGATGTGTTCGTCCACATCACCGCTGTGGAGCGTGCCGGGTTGAAGGATCTGACCGAAGGACAGCGCATCGCCTTCGAGGTCGAACCCGACAAGAAAGGCAAGGGGCCGAAGGCGGTCAATCTGGTGATTTCTTCCTGAAAAGTTTCGTTCATCGTCAAGGCCGCGCTTGATGACAGCGCACCAAAAAAAATCCCGGCCGCGAAACGGCCGGGAGGTTGCAGTAGCGTTTTTTGTTCTCAGAAGCTTCTTGTTCTCAAAAGCGATAGTTCAGGCCGGCGCGCAGCACGCCGAACCGGTAGCCGTTCGGCGCGCCGGTGATGGTGAAGTTGGAGTCGGCGAGATCGACATAGAGATATTCGACCTTGGCGCTCCACTTCTCGGTCAGGCCGAATTCGGTGCCGGCGCCTACGGTCCAGCCGGCCCTGGTATGGCTTTCCGAGAGCCCGAAGGTCTCGCCGCGCAGTTCGCCGAATGCCAGACCGCCAGTGCCGAACAACATGATGTTGTCGAAGGCGTAGCCGACCCGGCCGCGCACCGTGCCGAACCACGGATTGGAGAATTTCCAGGGCGCGAAGGTATCATTGGCGCCGGTCACCTGGATGTCGCCCTCGGCGCCGAACACCCACGGTCCGGTCTGCCAATTGTATCCGGCCTGCACGCCGCCTGCGAGCCCCGACGGCTCGGTCGGATTGTTGTGGACATATCCCCAGGCGTAGCCGAGGTTGACGCCGAGATAGGCACCGTTCCACGGCTGGTTGACGGTATAGGGAGCGCGCGCGCCGTAATTCATGTCGGCGCCGTGCGCGGAACCGGTCCAACCCAGGGCGACCAGCACCACCGCGCCCGATGCAATCTTTTTCATCGTACTCTCCGACGCAACTGCCGTGACCCTCGCTTCGCCAGAGGCGGGCGCGACGCGAGTCATGGTTACGGAACTCGCTCTTTTTCTGATGAGATTTATCGAGAGTTTTAGGTTAAAGGGTTGTTAAGATCGGTTACCGCCCGCTCAGCATTCTTAAGGAAGTGTTACGGTCGGGGTTCGAGGCGCGGATCGGCATCGGTGGCGACGGAGGCTGCCGTCCCCGCCACCCCGCTAGCGACGCACGGCCCCAGCGCTTAAGTATTCGGCCGATGGATCACGATTCGACCGACAATCCCAAGGTTGCAGCCCCGCGGACGACGCGCAGCGGTCCCGGGCAGGACTCCGGGCATGTGGATCTGCCGCGGCAGGACTCGGCGCCGGAGGATATCGACCCCGCGACGTCAGGCGCCGAAGAGGACGACGAGGCGCGACTACCGGAGATCCCGGACGAGGCAGGCGAATCGCTGCCGGAAGGCCGGCTGGCATCCGGCCACGCCGCGATCGAGCAGGCGGTGCGCCATGCCCCGACGTCTCCCGGCGTCTACCGCATGCTGAACGCCGCCAGCGACGTACTCTATGTCGGCAAGGCGAAAAACGTCCGCAAGCGGCTCTCCTCCTATGCCCGCGTCGCGGCGCCCCAGCCGGCGCGCATTCTGCGCATGATCGCGGCCACCGCGACGGTCGAGATCGTGTCGACCACGACCGAAACCGAAGCGCTGCTGCTGGAAGCCAATTTGATCAAGCAGCTGCGGCCGCGCTTCAACGTGCAGCTGCGCGACGACAAATCGTTTCCCTATATCCTGATCACCGGCGACCATTGGGCGCCGCAGATCCTGAAACATCGCGGCGCGCAGTCGCGCCCTGGGCGGTACTTCGGACCGTTCGCCTCGGCGGGCGCGGTCGGCCGCACCATCACGGCGCTGCAGCGCGCCTTTCTGGTGCGCTCCTGCACCGACGCGTTCTTCGAAAGCCGTACCCGGCCCTGCCTGCTTTACCAAATCCGGCGCTGTTCGGGGCCCTGTACCGGCGAGATCGATTTCCCCGGCTATACCGAACTGGTGCACGAGGCGACGGATTTTCTGTCCGGCCGCAGCCGCGCGGTGAAACAACAGCTCGCCGGCGAAATGGAAAAGGCCTCGGCAGAACTCGCCTTCGAGACCGCCGCCCTGTACCGCGACCGGCTCGCGGCATTGTCCGCGATCCAGTCGCAGCAGGGCATCAATCCGCGCACCGTGGAGGAAGCCGACGTATTCGCCATCCATCAGGAGGGCGGCTATTCCTGCATCGAGGTGTTCTTCTTTCGCACCGGACAGAACTGGGGCAACCGCGCCTATTTTCCCCGCGCCGAGAAATCCTTCACCCCGGAGGAGGTGCTTGCCTCCTTCCTCGCCCAGTTCTACGACGACAAGCCGCCGCCGAAGCTCATTCTGCTGTCCCACGCCATCGAGGAATGCGAACTGCTGGCCGATGCGCTGTCGATCAAGGCCGGATTCAAGGTGGAGGTGACGACGCCCCGGCGTGGCGAGAAGAAGGAGATGATCGCGCACGCGCTCACCAATGCGCGCGAGGCGCTGGGCCGCAAGCTGGCGGATACCGCGACCCAGAGCCGGCTGCTGCAAGGGCTGGTCGGCACGCTCGGTTTGCCGCATCTGCCGAAGCGGATCGAAGTCTACGACAACAGCCACATCCAGGGCACCAACGCGGTCGGCGCCATGATCGTGGCCGGGCCGGACGGCTTCATCAAGAACCAGTATCGCAAGTTCAACATCCGGTCCGAAGGTCTCACGCCGGGCGACGACTATGCGATGATGCGCGAGGTGCTGCAGCGCCGCTTCAAACGCCTGCTGGCGCCGGCTGCGGAAGGCGATGCCGCGATAGCCAAAGCGGACGACGATTCGTTTCCGCAATGGCCCGACCTCGTCGTCATCGACGGCGGCCGCGGCCAACTCAACGCCGTGAGGGAGATTTTCGCCGGCCTTGGGCTGACGCAGGTCGCGCTGCTGGCGGTGGCCAAGGGACCGGACCGCGACGCCGGCCGCGAAACCCTGTTCATGCCGGACCGCGAGGCGATCAAGCTGGAGCCGCGAGATCCAGTGCTGTATTTCATCCAGCGACTGCGCGACGAGGCGCATCGCTTCGTAATCGGCTCGCACCGCAAGCTGCGCAAGAAGGACATTCGCGAGGCCGGCCTGCAGGAGATCCCCGGCATCGGTCCGTCACGGAAACGTGCCTTGCTGCACCATTTCGGAACCTTGAAGGAAATCGAACGGGCCTCGATCGCCGATCTCGGCAAGGTTCCGGGGGTCAGCGCCGAAAGTGCCCGCAAGATTTTCGAGTTTTTCCACGCGCAGCCGGGGTAATTCGCGTCACACAGGGGCCGCCTGCAACGGATCAGGTGCTCCGCACGGTTGACCTCCGGGCTGCGGCGGTATTGGTAAGACGGATGAACATCGCCACGACAAAGGGATCGGCCAGAAGCTCGCTGTCCCTGCCGAACATCCTGACCTACGGCCGGATCGCAGCGATTCCGGTGGTGGTCGGCTGCGTCTTCCTGCAATCCATCATGTCCTACCCGTTGTGGCTGCGCTGGGTGGCGCTGGCGGTCTTCATCGCGGCCGCGATCACCGATTATCTCGATGGCTACTATGCGCGAATATGGGATCAGCAGTCGGCGTTCGGCCGGATGCTGGATCCGATCGCGGACAAGCTGCTGGTAGCATCCTGCCTCCTGATGCTGGCGGCGGACAGCAGTATTCATGGCTGGACGCTGTGGGCCGCCATCGTCATCCTGTGCCGCGAAATCCTGGTCTCAGGCCTGCGCGAATATCTCGCCGCGTTGCGGGTCAGCGTGCCCGTCACCAAGCTCGCGAAATGGAAAACCACCATCCAGCTGGTTGCGATCGGCTTTTTGATCGCCGGAGAAGCCGGCGAGCAAGTCTTGCCGGCGACCACGCTGATCGGCATCGTCTTGCTATGGTTGTCGGCGATTTTCACGATCTACACCGGCTGGGACTATTTCCGCGCCGGCATTCATCATCTCATCAAGGAGGATGAGGGATGAAGGTGAAGTATTTCGCCTGGGTACGCGAACGGGTCGGCAAAGCCGAGGAAACGGTCGAGCCGCCGCCCAGCGTTCGCACCGTAGACGACCTGATCACGTGGCTGGCGGGACAGGGCGAGGCCTACGCCCATGCCTTCGAAACGCCGCGGGTGATTCGCGCCGCGATCGACCACGCCCACGTCAAACCGGATACGGCCATCGCCGGCGCACGCGAGATCGCTTTTTTTCCACCGATGACCGGCGGCTGAGCCCCTGATGGCCGCCAAGGTAACCATCCGGATCCAGCAAGCCGATTTCGACATCGGCCGCGAGATCGCATTACTCACCCAGGGGCGCACCGATATCGGTGCCATCGTGACGTTTTCCGGGATCTGCCGCGGCTCCGAGGGCGGCGAGGCCATCGCGGCGCTGACGCTGGAGCATTACCCTGATATGGCGGAGGCCGAAATCGCGCGCCACGCCGAAGCAGCGATGTCGCGCTGGCCGCTGACCGGGCTGACGGTGATCCATCGCGTCGGCCGCATCACGGCAGGCGAAAACATCGTCCTGGTGCTGGCGGCCTCGGCCCACCGGCAGGCGGCATTCCAGGCAGCGGAATTCCTGATGGATTATCTGAAGGCCAATGCGCCGTTTTGGAAGCGCGAGGAAAAGCCCACCGGAGCCAACTGGGTCAACGCCCACAGTGACGACGATGTCGCCGCTGCGCGCTGGACCAAGTCCTGATGGCCAAGCACGCAAAGCCGGCGGTCAAGCGGCCGGCCGCAACAAGATTGCCGAACGTCGCTCCCGGCGAACTCGAAACCCTGCTCGATTTCGTGCGCTATGCGACGAGCCGTTTCGTCGAAGCAGAACTGGTGTTCGCGCACGGCACTACCGACCCGGTGGCGGAGGCCGCCTTCCTGGTCTGCGAAACCCTGCATTTGCATCCCGACCAATTCGAGACCTTTGCGGCAGCGCGGGTTACAGCAAGCGAGGCCAAGGCGATCCTCGACTTGATCGCCCGCCGCGTCGCCACGCGGAAACCCGCCGCCTATCTGGTCCACAAAATCTACATGCGGGGTTTGCCTTTCTATGTCGACGAGCGCACCATCGTGCCGCGTTCGTTCATCGGGGAATTGCTGGATACGCATTTCGGAGGCGAGGATGACGAGGCCGGCGGCTCGCTGATCGAGGACCCCGCAGATGTCGAAAACGTGCTCGACCTCTGCACCGGCTCGGGGTGCCTCGCCGTGCTCGCGAGCCGGAATTTCCCCAATGCCCGGATCGACGCCGTCGACCTTTCCAAAGACGCCCTCGCCGTTGCCGCGCGCAACATTGCCGGCTACGGTCTCGATGACCGGGTGACCCTGCATCGGGGCGACCTGTTCAAGCCGGTCGGCGGCCGGCGCTACGACCTGATCATTTCCAATCCGCCCTATGTCGACGCGCAGGGCATGGCCGACCTGCCGCGGGAATGCCGCGCCGAGCCGAAACTCGCTTTCGACGGGGGGAGCGACGGACTCGACGTCGTCCGCCGCATCCTCGACGAGGCCGGGCGGCACTTGACGCCGCGGGGCGGGCTGCTGTGCGAGATCGGCCGTTGCCGGCCCGCGCTGGAGGCCGCTTACCCGCATCTGCCGCTGCTCTGGCTCGATACCGAGGAATCCGACGGCGAGGTGTTCTGGATCGGCGCCGCCGATCTGTGAGCGAGCCCGCCGTCCTCAATCCGCCCGATTGAGCCGAAATATTGCGCTGCATTGGCGTTCCCGTGGCGCGACGAAGCTGATAGCTTGCGCGGGCAGCCGCCCGCGTCCCGAAACTATGAAGAGGCCCCCATGCTGGATAAGAGCCCACGCCCTGCCGCCGTCAACGTACCGAACGATCTCGCCGCGCATTGGATGCCCTTCACCGCTAACCGGGCGTTCAAGAAGAACCCGCGGCTGCTCGCCGGCGCCAAGGACATGCATTACGTTACCGTCGACGGTCGCAAGATCATCGACGCTGCCGCCGGCATGTGGTGCTGCAACGCCGGCCACGGCCGCAGCCAGATTGCCGAGGCGATCGGCAAGCAGGCCGCGGCACTGGACTACGCGCCGCCGTTCCAGTTCGGCATTCCGCAGGCTTTCGAGCTCGCCAGCCGCATCGCCGATCTGGCGCCGGCCGGGCTCGATCACGTGTTCTTCTGCAATTCCGGTTCTGAGGCTGCCGATACCGCGCTGAAAATCGCGCTGGCCTATCACCAGATCAGCGGTCAGGGCGGCCGTGTCAGGCTGATCGGCCGCGAGCGTGGCTATCACGGCGTCGGCTTCGGCGGCACGTCCGTCGGCGGCATCGTTGGTAACCGCAAGATATACGGCTCGCTGTTGTCGGGCGTCGATCATATTTCCCACACCTATGACCGAGAGAAGCAGGCCTTCACCAAGGGCGAGCCGGAATATGGCGCGCATTTCGCCGACGATGTGGAGCGGCTGGTCAATTTGCACGGCGCCAACACCATCGCCGCCGTCATCGTCGAACCGATGGCGGGATCGACCGGCGTGCTGCCGGCGCCGAAGGGTTATCTCAAGCGGCTGCGCGAGATCACCCAGAAGCACGGCATTCTCCTGATCTTCGACGAGGTCATCACCGGTTACGGCCGGCTCGGCTTTGCGTTCGCCGCCGAGCGCTACGGCGTGCTGCCGGACATGCTGACTTTTGCAAAAGGCATCACCAATGGTGCTGCGCCCATGGGCGGCGTGCTAGTGCGTGACACCATCCACGACGCCTTCATGAGCGGCCCGGAACATGTCGTCGAACTGACCCACGGCTATACCTATTCGGCGCACCCGATCGCCTGCGCCGCCGCGCTGGCGACGCTCGACATCTATCGCGACGAAAAGCTGTTCGAGCGCGCGAAGATGCTCGAACCGAAGTTCGCCGACGCCGTGATGTCGCTGCGGAACGAGCCCAACGTGGTGGACATCCGCACCATCGGCCTGACGGCGGGCATCGACCTTTCGTCGCATCCGGACCTGCCGGGCAAGCGCGGCTTCGACGGGCTCAACAGTGCGTTCCACGACAACGACCTGATGCTGCGCGTGGCCGGTGACACCCTGGCGCTTACCCCGCCACTGATCGTCACCGAAGACCAGATCGGCGAAATCGTTGACAAGGTCGCCAAGGTGATCCGCGCGGTGGCGTAAGGACGCCGCTCTTCCGTCCCCGACGCGGTGCAGCGCCCTGCACGCGCGCCTTCGACGCGCTGCGTCGGTGCGCGGCAGAGCCGGACCTCAAGTATGCACGCTCGAATCGACGCGACAGGTCTCGGTTTCGCGAAACGGCGTTTTACGCCGCACCCCCCCGGGACACTCGGCATCACCGGAACCTTCGAAACCTCTCCACGTTCAATCACCGCAACGCTGATGGGCGGCGCTGCGGCGAAGGAATCACGGACATGCTCTCCAGCGGCTTGCTGCGAGCGGGGTTAGCGCTCAAACTGGGCTATATCACGCGGGCGACGCAATCGTATCTGCGCGACCGCACCAGTCAGGCGACCAACACGGTCACATCCTATGCCGTTGCCGCCGGGATGTTCGCCGCCGCGGGCGTTTTCCTGATCGCGGCGCTCCTGGTCGGCGTCACCGCGCTGTTTCGTTGGATCGAAATTAACTACGGACTATTTCAGGCGTTCGGCGCCATCGGCGGCTTGCTGGTGGCGATCGCGGCGATCTGTGCGGGAGTGGCCGCCACCCGGCTGAAGCGATCCACGCCTCACTTCCCCTCTCTAGCCAGCCGCCTGCGTGTCGCCCTCAAGGCCAATCCGATGAAACCGGCGCGAGCTGAGGCCGCCAGCGATACCGCGGCGGCGATCCTGCGGGCGTCGGCCACCCCGGTGAGCGGCGCCAGCCCTGGACGGGCGACATCCCGCCCGCAATCGGTCGGGGACACCAGGAAGATGCAGGCCGGCCTGATATTGGCAGCTTCGCTGCTAGGTTGGGCGGCTCTACGACGCCAACAGGTACGGCGAACGCAAGCATGATACGCAGCCGTCGCCCCGACGCCACCGACAATCTCTTGCTGATCGCAGCCACGGCTATCTTCGTCCTGACCGCTCAGCGCTATCTGCAAGCGATATCATCGCCCAAGCCGGTGCTGGAACCAGTTATCGCGCTGGGCGATTCTCCCGTGCCTGAAATCTCACAACATGGCCGCGGCCGGCTTTCCAGCAGCCCGTTCCATATTCCCTGGGCGGGCTGGAAGGATATCCTGTGGCGTACCTATCAGCAGATCGGCGAGGATCGTCTGCTCGCCACCGCTGCAGGTGTGGTGTTCTTCGGTCTGCTGGCGGTGTTTCCCGCCATCACGGCGCTGGTATCGTCCTATGGATTGTTCGCTGATCCCTCCACCATCGGAGCCAACCTGCAAACCCTGGCCGTCATGCTGCCGCAGGGCTCGTTCCAGATCGTGGAGGACCAGATCGCGCGGGTGCTAGCCAAGGGCGATGCCACGCTCGGCGTCACGTTCCTGTTCGGCCTCGGGCTCGCGATCTGGAGCGCCAATGCCGGCGTCAAGGCCGTGATCGAGGCCTTGAATGTGGTCTATGGCGAGCGCGAGAAACGCGGATTCTTCCGGCTCAACCTGCTTTCACTGGCCTTCACGACCGGCGGAATCATTGCCCTGATGGTGATGGCGAGCGCAGTGGTGGCGCTGCCGCTCGCGCTCGACCATCTCGGCCTCGCGCAAGAAAGCAAGATCATCGTCAGCCTGGCGCGATGGCCGGTGATGTTCGCGATCCTGCTGGCGGCGCTCGCCGTGCTCTACCGGTTCGGACCGAGCCGCCGGGCGGCGCAATGGGAGTGGCTCAGCATCGGGACGCTGGTGGCGGCCCTGCTCTGGATCGCGGGCTCCTCGCTGCTGTCCTGGTATCTGTCGAACTTCGGAAACTACGACGCGACCTACGGCTCGCTCGGCGCCGCCATCGGCCTCATGATGTGGATGTGGATGTCCGCCGTCATGGTGCTGTGCGGCGCTGAACTGAACTCGGAAATCGAGCACCAGACGGCGCGGGATACGACGGTGGGACGGCCCAAGCCGCTCGGCGAACGCGGCGCTGTGATGGCCGACCAGGTGGGACCGGCGATTCCGAGCTGACCAAAAGAACAGTAGCTCTTCGAATCAACATTGATGCTAAGCTCGCGGCGCCCGGAGGAGCGCAGGATACGGACGATGCGTGCGGCTTTCCGTTCCTCCCGGCGGGGCAGTCTGGACCTGAGGGCGTCGCGCGCGGCATGATTCGCATTTCCACGGTTTTCATCGCCATCTGCATGGTGCTGGTCGCGGCCTCGCTCGGCCTGATCCTGTATTCGGTGCTGGGCATCAGCGGTTCGGAATCCGCGATCGTGGCGCTCACCGCGCTGACCTTCCTGATCCTCTACAACGCCGTGTCGATGCGGCTGCGGGACCGCAGCGATGTCGGTGGCCAGATCGCGGATCTGTCGCGCGGCACCGCCGACCTTGCCCGCCAGGTCGCCGAATTCGGGCGCCGCCTCGCCGCCGTCGAGGGCCGGGTGGTGTCGGCGAACTCGGCCGCCGCCGACCGTATCCAGACCGTGACCGGCGAGATCAACGAACTCGGCGTGCTGGTCAAGCAGCTCGCAGCCTCGGTTGCCAGCCACGACGACATGCTGGCGTCGGGCGCGGCCGCCGCGCCGCCTCAGCCTGTGAGCCCGCCGGATGGCGCCGCTCAGAGCGAACCGTCTGATGTCGACGAGGCAACGGGCAGCGCTCTCGCGCCCGCCGCGGCAACGCCTGCCGCGGCGCTGCCCACTGTTGCGGCACCCCCTGCCACCCCCGCCAAAACGGCGGCCTCGCGCAGCCAGGCGCAGATCCTCGGCGCCGTGAAGGGCGCGGTCGAGGACAACCGCATCGACATCTATCTGCAGCCGATGGTTAGCCTGCCGCAGCGCAAGGTGCGCTTCTACGAGGCGGTCACGCGGCTGCGCGACGACAAGGACGAAGTCATCGCCGCCGAGGATTTCATCGCGGTCGCGGAAGCCGCCGGGCTGATCGGGCGAATCGATCACATGGTGATGCTGCGCTGCGTGCAGGTGCTGCGCCGCCTGATGGTTCGCAACAAGGACGTCGGGATCTTCTGCAACGTCGCCGCGGCGACGCTCGGCAATCCCACCACCTTTGCGCAATGCCTCGATTTCCTCGAGGCCAATCGCGCGCTGGCGCCGTCCTTTGTGCTTGAATTCAAGCAGGCGACGTTTCGCAACCTTGGCCCGACCGAGACCGAGCATCTGGCAGCGCTGGCGCAGCGCGGCTACCGCTTCTCGATCGACCACGTCACCGATCTCCGGATTGAGCCGCGGGAACTGGCCGACCGCGGCGTCCGCTTCATCAAGGTACCCGCCGCCCTGCTGCTCGACCAGCGGCAGAGTTCCAACACCGACATTCACCCATCGGATCTTTCCGATCTGCTCGGCCGCTTCGGCATCGACCTGATCGCTGAACGGATCGAGGGCGAGCGCGCCGTGGTCGATCTGCTCGATTATGACGTGCGGTTCGGGCAGGGATTCCTGTTCGCGCCGCCCCGGCCGTTGCGGCCCGAGGGGGCATCTGCTACCGGCGAGGCCCCTCCGAACCAGGCCCAGGAACCCAATGGCTCCAGCAAGAAGGCTCCCCTGCAAAGTCCGGCCATCGAGCCTCCGGCGCGGACGACCGGCAATGCCGCGCTGGCGCGTCGTGCCGCCGGGCCGGGCTGACCGGCCATCCCCGCCATGACCGGACTCCGTTTTGCCGAGCGGCTGCGCGATCTCGTCGCTGGCGTCGATGTCGTGCTCTCCGACATCTGGGGCGTGGTTCACAACGGCCTCGTGGCATTCCCCGACGCCTGCGACGCGCTTCAAGGTTTCCGCTCCCAGGGCGGCACGGTGATCCTCATTACCAACGCGCCGCGGCCCGCCGATTCGGTGCAACGGCAATTGCGCAAGCTCGGCATCGCCGACGAGACCTATGACGCCATCGTCAGTTCGGGCGACCTGACCCGGCATTTCGTCGCCGACCATCCGGGCAAGAAAATGTTTTGGCTCGGCCCCGAGCGCGACAATTCGATCTATCGCGGCCTGGATGCACCGTCCGCGCCGCTGGAAGCCGCCGATTACATCGTCTGCACCGGCCTGTTCGACGACGAAACCGAATCCGCGGAGGACTACCGCAGCATGTTGCTGAAGGCGCGCGAGCGCCAACTGACGCTGATCTGCGCCAACCCCGACATCGTGGTCGAGCGCGGCGACCGCCTGATCTATTGCGCGGGCGCGATCGCCGAGCTCTATCGCGAGCTCGGCGGCGAGGTGATCTTTTACGGCAAGCCGCACCGGCCTATCTATGAGCGCGCCATCGAGCTCGCGGCCGAACGCCAGAGCCATGTCATCGAACTCAATCGCGTGCTGGCGATCGGAGATTCCGTGCGGACCGATCTCGCCGGCGCGCATGGCTTCGGCATCGACTGCCTGTTCGTGACCCGCGGCATCCACTCCGAAGAGTTCGAGGGGCTCGATCAGTTCGACTCCGCTTCGGTGAAGGAACTGTTTGGGCACCCGCCCAAGGCGCTGATGCGGGAGTTGAGGTGGTGAAGAGGATGCCTCACCCGAAATTCGCTACCGCGAATTTCGACCCCTCGCCGCAAGCGGGGCGAGGTGAAGAGCTTACGCGCTGGCCATATCGGGAAAGACCGCCTCGATCTTGGTCTTCAGCGTGGCGGCATTGAACGGCTTGACGATGTAGTTGTTGACGCCGGCCTTCTTCGCGGCAATCACGTTTTCGGTTTTGGATTCCGCCGTGATCATGATGAACGGCGTGGTGGCGAGATTGGGGTCGGCGCGAACCTCGCGCAACAGATCGTAGCCGGTCATCGGCTCCATGTTCCAGTCTGAGATCACCAGCCCGTATTTCTTGCCGCGCATCTTGTTCAGCGCCGCCGATCCGTCGCTGGCGTCATCGATGTTTTCGAAGCCGAGCTGCTTCAGGAGATTTCGGATGATACGGATCATGGTGTTGTAGTCGTCCACCACCAGAACCGACATCGACAAATCAACCGCCATCTTGATTCCCCTCGCAACGCTACAAGCCATCAACGAGCCTGCGCCAGGCCAAAGCCCCGCAGTCCGCCCGCCACCAGTAGCACCAGCCGTTAAACAGCCCGTTAACCGATCCCTGCGGGAAACCGGGCCACAACACCCGTTTTGCGGTCGATCCGGCCCGGCTTGACTTCGTTGCAGCCGCCGCGTCACGGTCCCTCCGCCACCCTATTTACTGCTTTGACCCGAAGAACCCCTGAAATGACGTCCGGTTTTGTTGTGATTCGCGACACCACGCCCGCGGCGGCCATTCCCAAGGGGGCGGTGGTGGCGATGGGCAATTTCGATGGCGTCCATCTCGGCCACCGCGCTGTCATCGCGGCCGCCCTGCAGATGGGCCAGGCCCATGGCCGGCCGGCGCTGGCGGTGACCTTCGAGCCTCATCCCCGCAGCTTCTTCAGTCCGAACACCCCCCAGTTCCGGCTCACCGACGAGGTCAGCAAGCTGAGGCTTCTGGCCGGGACCGGGCTTTCCGGCGCCGTGGTGATGACCTTCGACAAGGGCCGGGCCGGGACCACGGCGCAGGACTTCATTCGCCATGACCTGATCGAACGGCTCGGAATCAGCGGAATCGCGGTCGGCTACGACTTTCATTTCGGCAAGGGCCGGGTCGGCTCGCCGAGCCTGCTGGTCAGCGAAGCGCCCCGGCTCGGAATCGAGGTCGATGTCCAGGCCCATGTCGACATCGACGAGCGGCCGGTCTCCTCAAGCGCGATCCGGATGGCGCTGGCGGAAGGGCAGATCGACGACGCCACCGCGATGCTCGGCGGCCCGTGGTTCGTGGCCGGCACGGTGATCCATGGCGAGAAGCGCGGCCGCGATCTCGGCTACCCGACCGCCAATATCCGCCTCGACAGAAATTGCGGACTCAAGCACGGCATCTATGCGGTGCGGGTCGGCCGCGGGGACGCACGAGATCATGCGCGCCTCGATGGCGTCGCCAGCTTCGGCCGCCGCCCCACCTTCGACAACGGCGCGCCGCTACTGGAAGTCTTCCTGTTCGATTTCAAGGGCGACCTGTATGGGACGTCGCTGGACGTCGCCTTTGTCGCCTTCATCCGCGACGAAGTGAAGTTCGACGGCGTCGAAGCGCTGGTGCGCCAGATGGATGACGACAGCGCCAAGGCGCGCGCGGCGCTGGCGGCGGCGCCGGACGCGTTTCCGAAGCTTGGAGAAATCGATTGAGCAAAACCGAAAAGCAAAAGATGCTGGCCGGCGAACTCTATCGCCCCGACGCCGATATTGCAGCCGACCAGGCGGTGACCAAGGCCTGGCTGGTGCGCTACAACGCGGCGCTGGCGCAGCCAGTATCGGAGCGGCATGCGCTGCTATCCGAGCGGCTCGCGCATGTCGGCGGCGGCGCCGTGATCCGCCCGCCGTTCTTTTGTGATTTCGGCTATAATATCCGCCTCGGCGACGGCGTCTTCATGAACTTCAACTGCGTCATCCTGGATGTCGTCGAGGTCAGAATCGGCGACCGCACCCAGATTGGGCCGGCGGTTCAGATCTACGCCGCGGATCATCCCCGGGACGCCGGGATGCGCCGCGAAGGCCTCGAATTCGGACGCCCGGTGCAAATCGGGAGCGACGTCTGGATCGGCGGTGGCGCCATCATCCTGCCCGGCGTGACGATTGGCGACGGCGCCGTGATCGGGGCCGGCAGCGTGGTGACGCGGGATGTCGAGGCCGACCAGACCGTAACCGGCAATCCGGCCCGCCCCCATCGCTCGAAACCGTTATCCAAGGACTAACGGCCGATATGAGGCGGGCTTTGCGATTCCCCCACCCGGCTGCTATGGAAGCCCCATGTTTGCGCGGCGCACCATCAGCATTAGCGGCCCGGCTTCCGCCTGAGCGATCTGCGGCGCAAGACCGGGACCTCATCCATTCACCCGCGATGCATCGCGTATCTCGCGCCCTTGAGCCAAACCAGAGCATTCATGTCCGAGAAGCCGCAAAGATCCGACGTTACCGACTATTCCAGAACCCTGTTCCTGCCGCAGACGGAATTCCCGATGCGCGCCGGCCTGCCGCAGCGCGAGCCGGAAATCCTCAAGCGCTGGAACGAGATCGGCCTCTACGGCAAGCTCCGCGAGGCCGCCGCCGGCCGGGCCAAATTCGTCCTGCATGACGGCCCGCCTTACGCCAACGGCAACATCCATATCGGCCACTCCCTCAACAAGATCCTCAAGGACGTGGTGACCAAGAGCCAGCAGATGCTCGGCTTCGATTCCAATTACGTGCCGGGCTGGGACTGCCACGGCCTGCCGATCGAATGGAAGATCGAGGAAGAGAACTACCGCTCCAAGGGCAAACAGAAGCCGGACTTCAAGGACTCCACCGCGATGGTGGCGTTCCGCCGGGAATGCCGCGCCTATGCGACGCACTGGCTCAACGTGCAGCGCGAGGAATTCAAGCGGCTCGGCATCATCGGCGACTGGGACCACCCCTACGCCACGATGGATTATGCCGCCGAAGCGCAGATCGCGCGCGAACTGATGAAGTTCGCCGCCAACGGCCTGCTGTATCGCGGCTCCAAGCCCGTGATGTGGAGCGTGGTGGAAAAGACCGCGCTGGCGGAAGCCGAAATCGAATACGAGGACTATACGAGCGATACGGTGTGGGTGAAGTTTCCAGTCACGTCGCCGGCACATGACGTGCTCGCCACCGCCAGTGTCGTGATCTGGACCACCACGCCATGGACGCTGCCCGGCAACCGCGCCATCAGCTTCTCGCCGAAAATTTCCTATGGCCTCTACAAGGTCACCGACGCGCCCCGCGAAAACTGGGCCCGGAACGGCGATCTGCTGATCTTGGCGGATGCACTGGCGGACGCCGTGTTCAAGCAGGCGCGGGTGGCAGCCTACGAGAAGATGCGCGACTTGCCGGCCGACACGCTCGATGCGGTGGAATGCGCCCATCCGCTGAAGGGTGGCGGCAACTACGAATTCACCGTGCCGTTGCTCGAAGGCGAACACGTCACCGATGACACCGGCACCGGGTTCGTTCACACCGCGCCCGGCCATGGCCGAGAGGATTTCGAGGTCTGGACCGCGAACGCACGCGGTCTGGCGGCGCGCGGCATCAACGCCACCATCCCCTACACCGTCGATGAGAACGGCGCCTTCACCGATCACGCGCCGGGCTTCACCGGCAAACGTGTGATCAACGACAAGGGCGAAAAAGGCGACGCCAACGAGGCTGTCATCAAGGCATTATCCGAGGCCGGGAACATCATCGCGCGCGGCCGGCTCAAGCATCAGTATCCGCATTCCTGGCGCTCGAAGAAGCCGGTGATCTTCCGCAACACGCCGCAATGGTTCATCGCGATGGACCAAGATATCGCGGATGGCGGCAGGGCGAAGCCGGGCGACACGCTGCGCGCCCGCGCGATGCAGGCGATCTCGGTGACGCAATGGGTGCCGCCGTCGGGCCGCAACCGCATCAACGGCATGATCGATAGCAAGCCTGATTGGGTGATCTCGCGCCAGCGCGCCTGGGGCGTCCCGATCGCGGTGTTCGTGCGCGAGAAAGGCGATGGCTCTGCAGAAATCCTGCAGGACGAGATCGTCAACCAGCGCATCGCCGAAGCCTTCATGGAAGAAGGCGCCGACGCCTGGTACATGGACGGCGCGCGCGAACGCTTTCTCGGGCCTCGCGCCGGCGAGGATTGGAAGAAGGTCGACGACATCTGCGACGTTTGGTTCGATTCCGGCTCGACCCACGCCTTCGTGCTGGAAGACCGCCAGCATTTTCCCCAACTCGGCGACATCGTCCGCAAGGTCGATGGCGGCGCCGATACCGTGATGTATCTGGAGGGCAGCGACCAGCATCGCGGCTGGTTCCAGTCGTCGCTGCTGGAAAGCTGCGGCACCCGCGGCCGCGCGCCCTACGACGTGGTGCTGACCCACGGCTTCACGCTCGACGAGAACGGCCGCAAGATGTCGAAGTCGCTCGGCAACACCATCGAGCCGCAAAAGGTGATGAAGGATTCCGGCGCCGATATCCTGCGGCTGTGGGTCTGCGCCACCGACTATGTCGACGACCAGCGCATCGGCCCGGAAATCCTGAAGAACACTGTCGAGACCTACCGCAAGCTGCGCAACTCGATGCGCTGGATGCTCGGCACGCTCGCGCATTTTTCGCCCGGCGACCGGGTCGCGCACGCCGACATGCCCGAACTGGAGCGGCTGATGCTGCATCAACTCGCGGGCCAGGCGGCGATCGTGCGCCAGGCCTATGCCGAATTCGACTACAAGACCGTGGTCGCGAGCCTCTCGGCATTCATGAACACCGAATTGTCGGCGTTCTATTTCGATATCCGCAAGGATACGCTGTATTGCGACCCGCCGTCGTCGCCGGCGCGCAAGGCGGCGCTGACCGCGATCGACATCATCTGCGACGCGATCCTGAAATGGCTGGCGCCGGTGCTGAGTTTCACCACCGAAGAGGCGTGGCGGATGTACAGGCCCGACGCCGAGCCCTCGGTGCATCTGACGCTGTTCCCGACCCAGTTTGAGACGTTCCGCGACGGCACGCTGGCCGCGAAATGGGAGACCATCCGCGACGTCCGCCGCGTCGTTACCGGGGCGCTGGAGGTCGAGCGCGCCGCCAAGACCATCGGCTCGTCACTAGAGGCTTCGCCGCTGGTCTATGTTTCCGACAAGAACATCTTCAACACGCTGTTCGACGTCGATCTGGCCGAGGTCTTCATCACCTCGAATGCGATGGCGACCAATGACGACGCCCCGGCCCATGCGTTCCGGCTGAACGAGGTGCCGGGCGTCGCCGTCGTGGTCGAGAAAGCCGTCGGGATCAAATGCGCGCGATCGTGGAAGATCCTGCCAGACGTCGGCGAGGATGCCGAATACCCCGATGTTTCGCCGCGCGACGCCAGGGCGCTGCGTGAATGGAAGGCGCTGGGGGTGACGGTTTGATATCGTCGTAATGCACAATCGTCGTCCGTGCGAACGCAGGGACCCATAATCCCGGTATCTGAAACAGACAAAGGAAAATGACTAAGAGTCTTTCAAACTATCGATGGCACGGAGTATGGGTCCCGGCGTTCGCCGGGACGACGGCGTGTTGTCCTGCGGCGACCACGCCATGAACTCCTATCTCCGCCACGGCGTGATCGCAGCCGTCACGGCCCTGGTGCTCGATCAGGCCTCGAAGCTCTGGTTGCTGTTCGTGTTCGACATCGCCCGCCGCGGCGCGGTCAAGGTCACCCCGTTCTTCGACCTGGTGCTGGCCTGGAACGTCGGGATCAGCTTCGGCTGGTTCCAGAGCGACAGCCCCTTCGTCCAGATCATCCTGATGGCGATCAAGGCGGTGGCGGTGGTGGTTTTGGCGATCTGGATGGCGCGGTCGCAAACCCGGCTGGCCACGATCGCCCTCGGCCTGATCATCGGCGGCGCCATCGGCAACGCCATCGACCGTTTCGCCTATGGTGCGGTGGTCGATTTTGCCCTGTTCTACCTCCAGATCGGAGGAAAAACCTTCAATTGGTACGTGTTTAACCTTGCCGACGTGGCGATTGTTGCCGGGGTAGCGGCCCTGCTGTATGATTCCTTCCTGGGGGTACCCGCCGCAAAAGCGCCCTGATCCCGGCTGATACGAGCCCTGCTTACGGAGCGGAGTTGCGTGCCTCAGATCGCCAGCGGAAGAATTTGAACAGGAACAGCGTGATGCGCGACACCGAAGCCAGCTTCTGGATTGTGCAGAACCCATTGCCGATCTCTCGGCGGGCCCCCTGGCAGGGGCTCAAGCTCGCCGTCGCCCTGCTCGGCATCGGCCTCGTGATGACTGCAGGTCCCGCCCACGCCGCTGACGACGACGACGAGGATGACAAGACCTTCGAAGAGAAGATCATCGAAGGCATCATGGCCGGCATCGGCGGCACCAACATGGAGAACCGCGGCATCGAGTATCGCGAGCGGTCGCCGCTGGTGGTCCCCCCCAAGCTCGATCTGCCGCCGCCGGCTTCCGCGGCGGCTGCGGCCCCCGCGCCGAACTGGCCGAAGGACCCCGACGCCCAGCGGCGCAAGGCGGCGATCGCCGCCCGCAAGAAAGAGAACAAGGATCCCCGGGAAGCCGCCCGTATACTAACCCCGGCCGAACTTGCCGTCGGCAAGACCGCCGCGCCCGCCCGCACCAACAATGACCCGGTCCAACCGGGCAATTCCTTCAACAATCCGATCCTGAGCCCGTCGCAGCTTGGATATAAAGGCGGCTTCAGCGGCCTGTTCGGCGGCAACAAGTCCGAGACCGCGCCGTTCAAGGGTGAGCCAACCCGGGAATCCCTAACGCAACCGCCGAGCGGTTATCAGACGCCGTCGCCGGCCTTCGCCTACGGCACAGGACCGAAGGAAACGATGAACAAGGAATACAACCCGGCCGCCGGCAAGTATGGCGAATAGGCGCTTCCTTAATCTATCGTAATCTCTCGGCTTCGTGACGCTCGCCGGTTCTGTCCCGTTGTACGATGCCGCTGCGTATCCCGAAAAATTTTGTTCGGGCGGAAAGTTACTCATTCGCACGCATATTGTCGCAAGACCGGTGCCCGGTTTTGCGGAATACGCGCCAGACAGGTCATGATGTCCTCACCCCGTTTCGCCGTTTCGCTTTCCGCCGCGCTACTCCTTACCCTGGCATTTTCCGCAAGTAGCGTTCCCGCCCAGACCACGGTGACTTCGGAGCGCCCGACCACGTTCACGCTCCCCAACGGCCTGCAGGTTGTGGTGATCCCGGATCGCCGCACCCCGGTCGTTACCCAGATGATCTGGTACAAGGTCGGCTCCGCCGACGAGACGCCTGGCAAGTCCGGCCTCGCCCACTTCCTCGAGCATTTGATGTTCAAGGGCACCGCCAAGCATCCGGCCGGTGAATTCTCCAAGACCGTGCTCCGGATCGGCGGCAACGAGAACGCCTTCACCTCGACCGACTACACCGGCTATTTCCAGCGCGTGCCGCGCGAGCAGCTCGGCAAGATGATGGAATTCGAGGCCGATCGCATGACCGGCCTGATCCTGAAGGACGAAAACGTGTTGCCGGAGCGCGACGTCGTGCTGGAAGAATTCAACATGCGGGTCGCCAACAACCCGGATGCGCGGCTGAGCGAGCAGGTCCTGGCGGCGCTGTATCTCAATCATCCCTACGGCCGCCCCGTGATCGGCTGGCGCCAGGAAATCGAGAAGCTGGACCGCGAGGACGCGCTGGCCTTCTACAAGCGCTTTTACGCGCCCAACAACGCCATCCTCATCATCGCGGGCGACGTCGAGCCCACCGATATCCGCCCGATGGTGGAGCGGACCTATGGCGGAATCCCGGCGCAGCCGTCGATTTCGGCCCACCGGGTCCGGCCGCAGGAGCCGGTGCCGGCGGCCCCGCGCACCGTGACGCTGTCCGACCCCCGGGTCGAACAGACCAGCGTGCGGCGCTATTATCTCGTGCCCTCCGCCAACACCGCCGCGACAGGCGAGAGCCCGGCGCTCGACGTCCTCGCGCAATTGATGGGCAGCGGCTCCAACTCCTATCTGTATCGCGCGCTGGTGATCGACCGGCAGCTCGCGGTCAGCGCCGGCGCCGGCTACCAGGGCACCGCGCTCGATGCGACGCAGTTCGTGATCTCGGTCTCGCCGAAGCCGGGGGTGGAGTTCTCGCAGATCGAGCAGGTGATCGACAGCGTGATCGCGGATGTCGGACAAAACCCGGCTCGGGCGGAGGATCTCGAACGCGTCAAGACCCAGCTGATCGCGCAGGCGATCTACGCCCAGGACAATCAGGCGACCTTGGCGCGCTGGTACGGCGCTGCACTCACCTCCGGCCTCAGCATCGACGACATCCGAAGCTGGCCTGATCGCATTCGCGCCGTCACTGCCGAACAGGTCCGCGACGCCGCGCAGAAATGGCTCGACAAGAAGCGATCGGTGACGGGCTATCTGATCAAGGATACCGCGCCGAGACGCGAGGAGAAGCGTTCGTGAACCATTTCGGGACTTCGCTCAGGATTTCCGCGCGGCGCATTGCATTCGCGGCTGCAGCCTGCCTTGCGCTGGCACCGATGCCTTCGCAAGCCGCGGCTAAGGTCCAGCATCTGATTTCGCCAGGAGGCATCGAGGCCTGGTTCGTGCAGGACGCCACCGTGCCGCTGATCGCGATGGAATATGCCTTCGGCGGCGGCGCGACGCAGGACCCGGCCGACAAGTCCGGCGTCGGCAACATGGTCGCCAGCCTGCTCGACGAGGGGGCGGAAGACCTGGACTCCAAGACATTCCACGAGCGGCTCGATCGTCGCGCCATCGAACTGAGCTTCACGTCGAACCGGGATCACTTCCGCGGCTCGTTGCGCATGCTCAAGGACAACAGGGACGAGGCCTTCGATCTGCTGCGCAAGGCGGTGACCGCACCGCGTTTCGAGAGCGCCGACGTCGAACGTATTCGCGCCCAGGTCCTTTCGGGCTTGCGGCGGGAGACATCCAATCCGACGGCGCTCGCCAGCCGCAAGTTCCTGCAGGTTGCCTTCGGCGACCATCCCTATGGCCGCCAGGCCAACGGCACGCTCGAAAGCGTGCCGCGGATCGATACCGCCGACATGAAGGATTACGTCCGCCGCGTGTTGGCGAAGGATACGCTGCGGATTGCCGTGGTCGGCGATGTCGACCCGGCCACGCTGGGCCAGCTGCTCGACAAGACCTTCGGCGGATTGCCGGCCAAGGCAAGCCTGACGCCGGTCGCCGATGTCGAGGCCGCCGGGCCGCCGCAGCGCGCCTTCATTCCGCTCGACGTGCCGCAGACGGTGGTGACGTTCGGCGGCCCCGGCATCAAGCGCAACGACCCGAATTTCATGGCCGGCTATGTCGTCAACCACATTCTCGGCGGCGGCGGGCTGTCGTCGCGGCTCTACCGGGAGGTCCGCGAGAAGCGCGGCCTGGCCTATTCGGTCAATGAATCGCTGTTGTGGATGAATCATTCCGCGATCTTTATCGGGACCACCGGCACCCGCGCCGACCGCGCCGGCGAGACCGTCGACGCCATCGAAAAGGAAATCAGCCGCATCGCCGAGGATGGTCCGAGCCAGCAGGAACTGGACGAGGCCAAGTCCTATCTCAAGGGCTCGCAGATGCTGGCGCTGGACACCTCCTCGAAGCTGGCTTCGGCGCTGCTGCAGTACCAGCTCGACAAGCTGCCGATCGACTACATCGACAGGCGCAACGCCATCGTCGATGCCGTGACGCTGGAGGACGCCAGGAAAGTCTCCCGGCGGTTGTGGGGGCAAGGCCTGCTCACCGTGATCGTCGGCCGCGCCCCGCAAGCCGCAGCCCAGCCGGCGGCGGCGACGCCGCCCACGGCGAAGAACTGACGCGCGCCCCGGAAGACAAGCGCGCGGAAAAACCGGTATCCTGCTGTTTGCCCGATTCCATCAGGGAATGTCGGGGTCTCCGGTGACGCCATGCTGCGGATTTCCCGCGACCTTTCGATCGACGAGAACGACATCGACATCGCCTTCGTTCGCGCCTCCGGCCCAGGCGGGCAGAACGTCAACAAGCTCTCGACCGCAGCGCAACTGCGTTTCGATACGCGCCGGATCACGCTGCCGGAAGATGCCGCGCTGCGGCTGAACCGGCTGGCGGGCCAGCGCATGACCAAGGACGGCGTGATCGTGATCCACGCTCAGCGCTTCCGCACCCAGGAGCGCAACCGTGCCGACGCTATCGACCGGCTGCTCGAACTGTTGCGCGAGGCGATGGTGCGGCCGGTCCCGCGCCGCGCCACCAAGCCGACCTTCGGATCAAAGCAGCGCCGCCTCGAAGGCAAGAAGCGTCGCAGCGACGTCAAGGCGAAGCGCGGCTCGGGCGGGCTGGACGACTGAAGCCTTCCGATCATGTCACCTGAAGAACTCCGGCCGCCGCGCGGCCGGAGTCTTGATTCTTGAAGGGAGCGAACCGGTCGAAGGATCGCCCTCTGGCTAGTAGCGTTTGCCGCCGCTCGCGGGATCGCCCGCCGCACCGCCGGTGCTTCTTGGCGTTCCGCTGCCGGTCCCGACAGTGCCTTTCGCGCCGCTCTTCGCATTGATGCCAGACTTTTCACCGGGCGCGCCAGCCCGCACGTCCATGTCCTCATCGACGCTGCCAGACCCCCCGCCCTGCATATTGCTTCGACCTTGCGCGCCGCCGCGAATTTGGCTGTCAGGCGAGGCGCCTTGCGCGAGTACGGGACCGGCCAACATGGCCGACATGACAAACACGATCGCCGAGGCTTTCACTAACTTCATGCACTTCTCCTGGGTTCAATTCGCGATGGAGGGTTCGGCGGATGCTCGCGCCGTCGGTACCGAACCTGCCCATCGCACGACCAGACGTGTCACGGACGGCGCATTCGCCATGCAAGCCGCGCGGTGTGGTCATCGTTTAGAAAATTCGGGGCCATTTCGCGAAACCTTGGCCACGGACCGACCTTATATGCGGCATATGCGGCGGCCGGTTTGGGGGATCGGCGGGACGGCGATTTTATTCGGTCCCGCGTTCGGGTACCCTCGGGGCAGGCATTGCTCCAGTTGCAATCCCATCGATATCGTGAATCGGTTACAAGGTGCCCATGCCCGTCCGCCAGCTCCCCGAACAGGTCGTCAACCGCATCGCCGCCGGCGAAGTGGTCGAACGTCCCGCCAGCGTGGTCAAGGAGCTGGTGGAAAACGCCATCGACGCCGGCGCCAGCCGAATCGACGTCTTCACCGATGGCGGCGGAAGGCGGCGGATCGGCATCACCGACGACGGCAGCGGCATGAGCTATGGCGATCTGGCGCTCTCGGTCGATCGCCACGCCACCTCCAAGCTCGACGATGAGGATCTGTTGCGGATCCGCACGCTCGGGTTTCGCGGCGAGGCGCTGCCCTCGATCGGCGCCGTGGCCAGACTCGGCATCACCACCCGTCACCTCGACGAGCCGCATGCCTGGTCGCTGGCGGTGGAGGGCGGCGCGAAATCCGCCATCATGCCGGCGGCGCTGAGTCAGGGCACCCGCGTCGAGGTCAGCGATCTCTTCTATGCGACGCCGGCGCGGCTGAAATTCCTCAAGACCGACCGCACCGAGGCCGAAGCGATCCGCGAAGTGGTCCGCCGCCTCGCGATGGCGCGGCCCGATATCGCCTTCACGCTATCAGGCGAAGAACGCGCGCCTGTGACCTGGACCGCCGCCCTGCCCGGCGCCGCCGGCAGGCTGACGCGGCTCGGCGATATCCTGGGCGCAGATTTTCGCGCCAGCGCCATCGAGGTGCGCAGCGAGCGTGACGGCGTGGTGGTCGAAGGCTTTGCCGCTGCCCCATCGCTGACCCGGGCCAACGCGCTCGGGCAGTATCTGTTCGTCAACGGCCGCCCGGTGCGCGACAAGCTGATCATCGGCGCGGTGCGTGCGGCCTATTCCGACTATTTGCCGCGCGACCGCCATCCCGTGGTGGCGCTGTTCGTGACGCTCGACACCCAGGAGGTCGACGCCAACGTGCATCCGGCCAAGACCGAGGTGCGCTTCCGCAATGCGGGCCTCGTCCGCGCGCTGATCGTGCACGCGCTGAAGGAGGGCCTTGCCCGCGAAGGCAAACGCACCGCGGCCAACAGCGACGGCGCGGCGCTGGCCTCGTTCCGCCCGTCATTGGCGCCGCGTCCGGGCAATTGGGACTGGCGGCGCTCGCCGGCCTATCCCGCAGGGCCGATACCGGCCTTCAAGGGATCGGCCGCGGCATTTGCCGAACCGGGCCAGGCCGCTTTCGATGTCGGCACGCCCACCGCGGACGTGCGGTTTCAGGAATCGCCATCCGCCGATTTGCTCGACCGCCCGCTGGGTGCGGCGCGGACGCAAGTTCACGAGACCTATATCGTGTCGCAGACCCGCGACGGATTGGTCGTCGTGGACCAGCACGCCGCGCATGAGCGCATCGTCTATGAAAAGCTCAAGGCCTCATTGGCGCGCAACGGGGTGCCGCGGCAGATCCTGCTGATTCCGGAAATCGTCGAACTGGACGAGGCCACCGTCGAACAGCTGCTGGCGCGCGCCGAGGAACTGGCCTCGTTCGGGCTGGCGATCGAATCCTTCGGACCGGGCGCGGTCGCGGTGCGCGAGACGCCGTCGCTGCTCGGCAAGACCAATGCCGCCTCGCTGCTGCGCGACCTCGCCGAGCACATGGCGGAATGGGATGAAGCCTTGCCGCTGGAACGCCGCCTGATGCATGTCGCGGCCACCATGGCCTGCCACGGCTCGGTGCGCGCGGGCCGCATCCTCAAGCCGGAGGAGATGAACGCACTGCTGCGCGAAATGGAAGACACGCCGAACTCAGGGCAATGCAACCACGGCCGGCCGACCTATGTGGAATTGAGGCTGAGCGATATCGAGAGGCTTTTCGGGCGCCGGTGAGGCGCGACGTCCGCCGCGCGCCTCAACAAAAAAGACGAAAACAACCCCAGGCAAAGGAAAAAGGTAAGGTGGAACACACGGTTATCGAGGGCGTAAAAACGTAAAAACGGTATCATCATACTCCCGCCGCGCCAATTCCTCGAAGCCCTCCGGCGCGGCAAACGCCGCCGCCTTATGCTCTTCCACCACCAGGAGTGCGCCCGGTGTCAGCCAGCCGCCGTCGCGCAGCGACGCCAGCGCCTTCTCGGCGAGCTTCATGCGGTAGGGCGGATCGAGAAACACCAGCGAGAACGGCTCCATCGGGTGCGCGGGTCCGAGATTGGTGGCGTCGCGGCGATACACTTTCGTGACGCCGCCCAGCCCCAGCGCCTCGACATTGTTGCGCAACAGCGCCCGCGCTTCGGCACCGTTGTCGACGAACAGCGTGAACGCCGCACCGCGCGAGACCGCCTCGATGCCGAGCGCGCCGGTGCCGGCGAACAGGTCGAGCACGCGCGCGTCCTGAACCGGATCGTCATAGGCATGGATCAGGATATTGAACAGCGACTCGCGCAGGCGGTCCGCCGTCGGCCGGATATCGTTCGACGACGGCGACGCGAGGTTGCGACCCTTCAGCCGTCCACCGACGACACGCATCACAAGGCCTCGTCATGCCCGGGCTTGACCCGGGCATCCACGTCTTGAAGCCTTCGACACAAGGAATACGTGGATGGCCGGGTCAAGCCCGGCCATGACGGCTTTCTATTCGGCGGCAACAAATCAGCCATCGAACTCTTACTCGTCCCGCGGCTTCAGGTCGCGCTTGCCGTGGTAGCCGCGCTGCGGACGGCGCGGCGGGCCGTAGCCGCCGGCTTCGGCCTCGTTGCGGGCGCGGGCTTCGTCGCTGCCGGTGCGCTGCACCAGCACGCGGCGGCCCTTGCGGTCGGCGATCAGGCCGCTCTTGCCCGCAGGCTTGAACGGCTTCTTGCCGCGCGGCGCGTCTTCGTCGTCATCAGGCTTGGCGGTGGCCTCGCCCGGCATCGGCCGCTTGAAGTCCGCGCCCGCCAATGCGGCGACCTTCTCGCCGAGCTGCTCGCGCAGCACCCGGGTCTTGACCTCCTCGACCTCGCCCTCGGGCAGTTCGCCGAGCTGGAATGGACCGTAGGAGATCCGGATCAAGCGGTTCACCTCGAGCCCGAGATGCGCCATCACGTTGCGGACTTCGCGGTTCTTGCCTTCGCGGATCGCGAACACCAGCCAGACATTGGCGCCCTGGTCGCGCTCCAGCGTCGCATCGATCGGACCGTATTTGACGCCGTCGACCTCGACTCCTTTTTTCAGCGCGTCGAGCTGCCCCTGCGTCACCTCGCCATGGGCGCGGACGCGGTAGCGCCGCAGCCAGCCGGTATCGGGCAGTTCCAGCGCGCGCGCCAGGCCGCCATCATTGGTCAGCAGCAGCAGGCCCTCGGTGTTGAAATCGAGCCGGCCGATCGAGATCAGCCGCGGCAGGCCTTCCGGCAGATTGTCGAACACCGTCGGCCGTCCTTCCGGATCGGCATGGGTGGTCATCAGGCCGCGCGGCTTGTGGAACATGAACAGACGCGTGCGCTCGCGCGGCGGCAACGGCTTGCCGTCGATCGTGATCGCATCGTTCGCGGTGACGTCGAGCGCCGGCGAATTGATCACGCGGCCGTTGACGGTGACGCGGCCCTGCACGATCCATTCCTCGGCGTCGCGGCGCGAGGCGAGGCCGGCGCGCGACAGCACCTTGGCGATGCGCTCGCCGGATTTCTTTTCGCGCGGCGGACGGGCGGCGCGCTTTTCGAATTCAGGCTTGCGCTCGCGGTATTCGCCGCGGCCGCCGAACGCTGGACGTTTTGCGAATACCCTGCTGTCGTCCTCATTGTCGCGGCGCGGTCGCTCTCCCGGCGCCTCGCTGCGTGGATGCTCCTGCCAGGAGCTGCCCTCGCGCGGGCGATCGAATTTCGGACGGTCACGAAACGGGCGGTCTCCTTGCGGACGGTCACCGTGGGGACGATCCTCGCGCGGACGCGAAAAGCGCGGACGTTCCGCACCGCCGCGCTCCTCGCGCGGCTTGTCGAAACGGGGCTTGTCGAAGTTGCGCGCGCCATCGCGGGACGGTCGCGAGTTGCGGCCGGCATGGTCGGGCGAAGACGCATCGCGCTTCTGCCACGGCTTCGACTCGCCGCGATCCGAGCCACGGTCTCCCGGGCCGCTCTTGCGGTCCCGGTCGCGGCTACCAAAGTCCTTGCGCGGACCCCGGTCAGGCGCGCCGCGGGAAAACTTCTTGTCGCCGCCGAATTTTCGCTCCGGACGGTCGCCACGCGGACGATCGCCATCGCGTGATGGCCGCGCGCTGGTGGGACGATCGCCCTGCGGCCTGTCGCCGCGCGGCGTATAGGGCCGCTTCTCAGCCCCACCCTCGCGCGGGGCATAAGGCTTCTTGTCGCCGAATTTCCGGTCGGAGAAACGCGCGGCCGGCCGGGCATCGCCGCGGTCACCACGATCGCCGCGCGGGGTGTAGGGGCGCTTCTCGCCATCGCCGCGGGGACGATCATCGCGGTTGAAGCTGGGGCGATCGCCGCGCGGGCTGTACGGACGCTTCTCGCCGCCACCGGCGCGATCATCGCGGTTAAAGCGGGGGCGCGGCGCATCGCCGTCACGGCGCGGCGGCGGGCCTTCGCGCTTGCCGGCGTAGGGCTTGCCCGGACCGGAATAGGGCTTCTTGCCGTAGGATTTGGCGCCGTCGGGTTTTCCCGCATACGGCCGCCGCTCGTCCTCGGGCTTGCCACCGTCGCTCTTGCCGGCGAAGCCGCGCTTGGCGAACTTCTTCTCAGGTCCTCTGATAGCACCGGAGCGGCCCTTGCCGCCGGAAGGGCGGTCGCGCCGGCCGCGGGAATCGTTGTTTTTGTCGTTGTCGCGGGGCATGAATGGTCTCTCGTATCACTGAAATGCGGTCAGGCGGATGTGGACGGGCTGTCATAGCGAGTACGCGCGCGCGCTTGGCTCAAGGCGCATGGTCACGCAAAACCGGCATCCACTTTTGCTGAATGCGGTTCTCATAGCAGGTTTCTTCCGATGATACGAGGCATGACCGTCCCTTCTTTCATGGATTTGGCGCTGAAAACCGCCAAAAACGCCGGAAAGGCCGGCGAAGTCCCGATCGGCTGCGTGATAGTCCGAGGGTACGAGGTGATCGCCACCGCGGCCAACCGCACCCTGACCGACCGCGATCCGACCGCGCACGCCGAAATCCTGGCGCTGCGGCAGGCCGCCGACGCGATCGGCACCGAGCGGCTGGTCGATTGCGACCTCTACGTCACGCTGGAGCCGTGCACGATGTGCGCCGGCGCAATCTCGCTGGCGCGGATCCGGCGGCTGTATTACGGCGCCGCCGATCCCAAGGGCGGTGCCGTGGAATCCGGCGTGCGGTTTTTTGCTTCGCCGACCTGCCATCACGTGCCGGAGGTTTATGGGGCGGTGGGCGAGACCGAGGCGGCGACGCTGCTGAAGGATTTTTTCAAGGTACGGAGGTGAAGGCTCTTCTTACCTCTCCCGCTTGCGGGGGAGGTCGACGCGCGCGACGCGCGCGGCGGATGGGGGGAAGCTCTCTCCTCTGGCGCCGGCGTACGCTGAGGCACCCCACCCGAAGCGGCCTCCTATCTCGCCTGCCGGACCAGGTTCGAATCCTTCAACACCATCAATTCATACAATCTGAAAATCCCCGACGTGCAAATTGGCGAGAGCCACGTTCTGCAGGAGCACGCTGTTATTTGCATCGATCGTAACGATCGTATGATTGCCCGATGCAGTCGCAGCCGCCAGCGCCGCTGCCGCATCTGCGAATATTCCGCCTTCGAATCTGAGGACATCCTGGCCGGCAACGAAGTCGGTGATGGTATCCTGGCCGAGGTTTGTGCGGAATGCGAACGTATCGTTTCCGGCGCCACCCGACAGCGTATCGTTGCCGGCCCGGCCGTCGATCTGGTCGGCGTTGTTGCCGCCAACGATCGTGTCGGCCCCCGACGTTCCCCTGATCCAGGTTTCGGACTGGATCTGCGCGCGGCTCCACGAGGTATTGTCGGAAAAGACGACCTGCTCGACACCTTCTCCACCAAGCTGGTTGGTGATCTTGAGCTGCTCGCCCGTTGAAACGATCTCGATAATGAGGTCTGAAGAAACCTGGTTAAAGCGTACATCGCCCGGCAGAAGTCCTGCCAATCTGACGGTATCGGTGCCGCCGTCATACCAGACTTCGTTGATCGTATCGTTGCCGGAGCCGATTCCGTACAGATAAATGTCGCCGCCGCCGCGGCCAGCGAGGATGTCGTTTCCGCCCCCGCCGTCGATCTTTTCGACGCCACCTCCGCCCGTCATCGTGTCGTTGCCGGCTGTGCCGCGAATCCAGGATGCCTCGGCGATCTGACTGCGATTCCACGTCGTATTGTCAGCGAATGTGACCTGTTCGACGCCGTACGGCGCACTAATGTCGAGTTGGTTGGCAACCCTGAGCTGCTCGCCCGAGGAAATAATCCGGATGACCAGATCGCCTCCCTCTTGGGAGAACAGAACATCCGCTGGCAACAGATTCCGGAGCTTCACCACGTCGGTACCGCCGCCGTGCCACGCCTCATTGATCGTATCGTTGCCGGACCCGACGCCGAACACATAGCTATCGCTGCCGGAGTTGCCCGACAGGGTATCATTGCCGGCACCGCCATCGATCTTGTCGTCGCCGCCGGTACCATTGATGATGTCGTCGCCGGAGGTGCCGAGCATCCATGATGCCGCGACAATCTGGCTACGATCCCAGGTCGAATGATCGGAAAACTGTACCTGCTCGATGCCATAGGCAGCGCTGCCGTTGAACTGATCTGTTACCCTGAGCTGCTCGCCCGATGAAATGATCAGGATAACCAGATCGTTTCCGTCCTGACCGAACTGGACGTCCGCCGGCAGCAGGTTCTTCAGTCTGACGGCGTCGCTTCCGCTATTGAACCAGGCCTCCGTAATCGTGTCGTTGCCGGAACCGACGCCGAACAAATAGGTGTCGCTACCGACGCCGCCGGAGAGCGTATCATTGCCGGCGCCGCCATCGATGTTCTCATCACCGCCGCCGCCCGATATCGTATCGTCACCCGCCGTGCCGCGAATCCACGATGCGGCACCTATCTGGCTGCGATCCCAGACGGTGTTGTCGGCGAACGTGATCTGCTCGACGCCGATGTCGCCATTGAACTGATCTTTGACCTTCAGGGTGTCGCCGTTCGACAGAATTTTCAAAAAGAGATCGTTGCCCAAGCGGGTGAACTCGACGTCCGAGGCATTCAGGCCGGCCAGCTTGACGCGGTCGCCGCTGCCCGCGCTGCCGCTTCCTTCCACGATCGTGTCGTCGCCGGAACCCGCACCATAATGATAGGTGTCGTTGCCATTGCCGCCCTGCAAGATATCGGCGCCGCCGCGTCCATCGATCACATCGTTCTCAACCGTTCCGGCGATGTCATCGGCGCCGGTGGTGCCGTAATGCGTCACGATCGAACCATCGCTCGCGACCGCATTTGCCAGGATGGTCTGGTCGGTCCAGACCGTCCCGTCGTCGAATTCAACGGTCGTAATCTTGCCGCCGGACCCAAACTGTTCCTTGATCGTGATGCGGCCATCGATACCGCCCGCTCCGAACAACATAATGGCATTTCCGGCGTTTCGCACCACGGTCACGTCGGCCACGGCAATACCGTGAAGGACGAGCTTGTTCGGACCCGACGAAGTCTGGTTGTCGATGATGTCTTTGCCGTCCCCGCTGGCGTAAACGTAGGTATCGCTTCCGCCGCCACCGAGAACGATGTCGTCGCCATGGCCACCGGCGATGACGTCGTCGCCTGGGAAGCCATGGATCAGATCATCGCCGGCCGTTGCAGCCTGAACCAGCAACGCCGCCCGCATGTCGGCCTGGGTCCAGACCGTGCCGTTGTCGAAGACGATCTGCTCGACGCCACGGCTGAACCAGCCGTCGAGGCCATCCACAAGCCGGATCGATCCTGCGTCACCGGCGCCCACGACGCTTTCCGCGATCGTCAAGGTGACGCTGTTACCGTCGCGAACGAACTGCACGTCGGCGGACGCTACTTCGTGCAGGATCAGCGTGTCATACGAGCTGAAATTGCCTACGGTGCCCTCGGTAATCACGTCATCGCCGTCACCGCGGGTATAGACGTAAGTGTCGTCTCCAGCGCCGCCATTGAGCGCGTCGTCGCCCCCTCTACCCACCATCAGATCGGACGCGCTGGAGCCAAGGATGATATCGTTGCCTGCGGTTCCGGCAGATGCAATCAGCATTTCCCGAATGGCGACCTGGGTCCAGATCGTGCCGTCTGCAAAGACGACATTCTCGACGCCTTGGCTGAACCAGTCCTCGAATCCATCCTTGAGCAGAATGGAGCCGCCGTCGCCTGCTCCCGGTGCGCTTTCGCCAATCATCAGGGTGACGTCGCCGCCGTTGCGTACCAGGCTGACATCCGCCGGATTAATCCCCTCCAGAACCAGGCTATCGATGGTGCTGAAGTTGCCCGACGTGCCCTCGATAATAACGTCGTTGCCGTCGCCGCGGGCGTAGAAGTAGGTGTCGTCCCCCGCGCCGCCGTCGAGTGTGTCGTCCCCCGCCCCACCACGAATATAGGTATCGTCGCCGTCGCCGCCGCTCAGAGTGTCATTGCCGGCCCAGCCAAACAGAATGTCGCCGCCCTGCTGGCCATAGATGATGTCGGCGCCGGAGCTCCCGAACATGACGTCCTCGGCGGTCGTTCCGCTCAGAGTCCCGGGCGAGCCGCCGCTGTCGATGAGCGATATGAAGCCATAAAAGGACAGCTGCGCGGCCCGTTCCCCGGGGGTGTCGCCGGCATGGGCCGGCGCATTCAGATATTCCAGCGCCTGAGCCCGCAGCGTGTCCCCGACGCCGCCCGTCGAGAGCGCCACGCCATCATCCGCGAACAGAATCGTGGCGAGCGACGCGCCCGAGAAATAACCCGTGATTGTCACGGTCTTGCCGGTCACGTTGTTGACGATGATGAGATCGTCGCCATGGCCGGGCCGCTGGAGCGTCACGTCGCCGGAGTCGATATCGCGCATGACTAGGCGAGACGAGGGTCCGCTCGCTGCGATTGTGACGTTTCCGCCTTCCGGCGCATACACGAAGGTGTTGTTGCTTCCATCTGAGATGCTCTTGTCGCCCTCGCCGAGGTAGATGATCGCATTTGAGGGCAAGCCCGTAATGGTGCCCGTCGTCGATCCTTGATCGACACACGTGATGGACAGCATATCTAGGAACAGGGCCTCGACGCTCTCTGCGAGCCCGGCCTTCTCAGCCGCCATGATGAATTGTGAAGCCGTCTCGACCGAATTGGCGTCGAACAGATCGACCCGCAATGCCTTGACGATCGGCAGCACCTGGTTCCAATAGGCCGCCGCCTGCGTCACGTCCGCAGGCGCGACGGCGGAGAGCGTCTTGATCAGCGTGTCGAAGTCGACGCTGATGCGATCCGTCTCCGGATTGAACGCGATCCGCATGAACGGTAGGAATGGGCTCGACGCGACGGTCTCGAGGTCGGGGGCGTTCAGCACCAGTGCCATCGAGACCTGGCTGACGAAGCGCGCCTTGAGCTCGTCGACGATAAGGCCGTAAATCGACTCGTAACGCGCGCCCGCGGAGGCGTTCGGATCGTTCGCATAGCGTGGTTGCTCCACCGGATCGATGCCGTAGAAGGCATAGACCACGGCAAGATGCTGCGCATTCACATGCGGGCCTTTGCTCGCCGGATCGATCGCGGAGACGCCTGCCCACGCTCCCACGATGTCTTGGAAGGCCGCGTCGAACTCCGCGCCGGATAGCGTCCCGGAGTCTAGGATGAGGTCCTGCACGTCATCCAGCAAAGCCAAGTTCAGCGACATCGCGATCCAGAGATCCGGCATGGTGCCGTAGCCGACGAGCTGCGGCAGCAGCCTCGCCTCCGCCGTATAGGTGAACCCCTCCGGCGGCTGATAGATCGTTTGCATCGGACTGGTCGCGAAGTTCACTTCCGCGATCGTCTGCACGACCGGGCCGTTGGCGGTATTCACCGTGAAGGTCGCCGTCTCGACCACAGTGTTGCCGTTGATAACTTGACCGGACTGGTTGACGGTAAGGCTTATGGAGGTGATGCCGAGATCGGCCAGCGTGTAGAGTTCGCCGGAAGTCCCTTGACCATTCACATCCGCATCGACCCAGACCCTGAGGTTCACGAATCCCGCATCACTCGCATCGATGATCCCGTCACTGTTGGCATCGAGCGCCGCGAGATCCCGGAATCCATTTCCGCTTTCGGCGCCGAGCAACTCGGCCGACGTGATCGTCGAGCCGCTGGGCGGATTGAGCACCAGTAGCCCGTCGCCAGGCTGGATCCAGCCTGTATGTCTGGCAAAGCCCGAACCGGTGAAGTCGAAATACGCCGTCGATCCCGCAAGGCCCGAGAGGTCGATGCCGGCTCCCGTCAGATCGAGCACCAGTGGGTCACCGGGCGTCGGCGGGGCGCCGGGAAGTCCGGGCGGCGGTGTATTGCCTGGATTGTTTGGGTCGCCGGTGGGCGTGGGATTTTCGGAACCGAAGGGACCGCCGGGATTGCCGGGGTCGCCCAGCCCGTTGGGCCCCGGCCCGGGCGGCGGCGGTAACAAGGGGCCAAGCCAACCCGGCAGATCGCTGGGCCTGTAAGGCCCAAAACCGTAAGTGACCCCAACGCCGGGCGTGCCAGCTCCCATGGCCAGAGCGGCGCCATTGGTCCCCAAATTATAATTGACAGACTGTGTGCCGAGGCTTGCGGATATCGACGCGCCAGTGAGGTAGGCATCGAGATCGTTGGTATATCCGGCCGAGGCGCTCGCCCTCGGCGTGCCGTAATAGATCTGACCGTACACGTTGCCGTAATTGTCGGCGTATAGGCCTATCCCAAATCCCCCGGCCCCGAGTGGCGCCACGATAACTCCACTATACCAGCCTGCAGCCATGGGACGCTCCCTGGATTGACATATCTGTTTCGGAGATCCGCTACCGCCTCGCGCTGCGCCACTGACAAATGACGTTCGCGACCCCGTAGCCGCAAATCAGTAGCAACAGTACAGCGATGACGGCATTGTTGGAGAGATAGGCCACCGCAGCGAAGCCCGCGAAGGCCGCCATCGCTAGCGCCGAGGAAACCGCGAACCGCCGCCGAATTTCCAGGGGTATCGTCCGATTGGACAGCACGCTCAGCATGTAGTATCGCGACGAAAGTTCATCGGCGAATTGACGCGGATAGTATTTGCGCGCATCCGCGTCTGCGCGCTGGAGTATCCATCCCGACGCCAGCAACAATGCACTGCTGAACAAGACCAGAAAGCCCTTCACGATGGGACCCTCCGGGCCCGCTCGTGCGACCTGATCCGGGCAATGATTGCGCCACCTACTGCAAGGAACTTCATCCGGCGCATCCTGACTACTCCGCGGGACGCAGCAAATTTCGGTGCGAATGCGCTCGCAGCAAGATCACGTACCACAGCGACAGAACGCGCGGCCTTACGCTGATCATCGAGATGAGATTTGGGAATCGATAGTTCGCGCGCGAACAGGGAACGCCATAACAACGTCGCCACATGCTTTGGAACCCGCCGGCCGCAACTTGCCGCGACGGCCCGACGCGCTCGCCTCACCCCAGCCATAGCGGAACAGCCCTTCCACGAATCGATGGCCAAACTTGATTCATCGACCTGAGGTTGACCCTATGCCTTTTCTCTCGGAGGTTGCAAATGAAATCTGCACGACATTCGATTTGAAATGCCTTTGCAGAAAATTGTATGCGCATCATCGCAATTATTATTTCCCATCAACCATTGGGACAAGCACGGCGATTGTCGCTTCGTGTCGACGGATCTTGATGCCGAGCGGCGAGCAATCTCTAATCTGGAATAGCTCTACACCGTTAGGAGCTATCCTGTAGGCGAAATTAGACAACTGGCCGCATGTTCTGAATCATTTGATCAGGCAAGTTCCCACGCGCCCCAAGCGCCCGCCGGCAAGAGGGGCTTGCAACCCGTAGACGGGTTGTCATGCCACTACTACTTATCGCTGGATGAAACTCAGAGTGAAGCCAGAGCGTGATAGTGTTCCGCGCGAGGAACTATGACGAGAGGAATACCAAGAGTGTGGTGTGCATTCGAGGGGCATCGCTGCGCGATGCCCCTCAGGGGGAGGGCTACACAGTCATCCCGCCGTGAAAAACTCCCGCAACATTCTCGCCGTCGCGTCCGGATTTTCTTCCGTCAGGAAGTGACCGCTATCGACCGGCGCTCCCTGCACATTGGTCGCCCAGTTCTTCCAGGTATCGAGCGGCGTCGCCGCTGATCTGGCGATGCCGGCGTCGCCCCAGAGCGCCAGCATCGGGATGGTGATCTTCTTCCCCGCATCGCGATCGGCCTTGTCGATCTCGAAATCGGCATAGGCGCCGGCGCGGTAATCCTCGCACATCGCGTGCAGCCGCGAGGGATCGCGGAACGGCGCGAGGTAATGCTCCAGCGCGCGCCGATCGATCGCATCGAGATTCTTCGACTTGGTCTGGCTCGCCATCTTCTGCTTCAGGAAGAAATCCGGATTGCTGCCGATCAGGGTTTCCGGCAGCGGGAACGGCTGCGCCAAAAAGGTCCAGTGATAGATCTTCAGCGCGTAGAGCCGGTCCATCCGCTCCCAGTAATCGAGGGTCGGCAGGATATCGAGCACCGCCAGCTTCGACAGCCGGCCGGGATGATCCAGCGCGAGGCGATAGGCGACGCGGCCGCCGCGGTCGTGGCCGGCGAGCGCGAAATGCACATGGCCCAGCTTTTCCATCGCCTCGATCATGGTCCCGGCCATCGCGCGCTTGGTGTACGGCGTGTGCTCGCGGTCGCTTTCGGGCATGTCGGACCAGCCGTAGCCCGGCAGGTCGGCGATGATCAGCGTGAATTTGTCCGAGAGCTGCGGCGCGACGCGGTGCCACATCACATGGGTCTGCGAAAATCCGTGCAACAGCAGCAGCGGCGGCCCCTTGCCGCCGACGCGGGCGAAGATGCGGCCCGATCGTGTGTTGATCCATTCGGCGGAATAACCGGGAAACAAGTCGGCGAGATCGGGCATCAGGCACCTCTGTCGTCATCAGCCAATGCGGATGATCCAGTAAACACCGGCATCTCCGTCTACAACAGACGCCAGCGTACTGGATACCCCGCCGGAGCCTGTCATCAGGCGCGCATCCGCGCGACCCATTGGCGAGGTATGGCAGCAGGGCCGCTGCTTCAAACATTGTTTGCCGTTGCCGCTGGCGCGCGGCGGATATATGCCATCGGCAAGCCCTTCCAATCATAAAGCCCGACCCACAATAAACCCGACTGAGGAAATGCCATGTCGATCGATTTCGAGATTCCGGCCGAAGCCAAGGCGATCCGCGAGAAGGTCCGCAAATGGGTGCATGACGAGTGCATTCCTGCGGAGAAGGAACTCGACACCAAGCCGCTCGACGAAGTGCTGGGTCCGCTGCGGAAAAAGGCCCGCGCCCAGGGTCTGTGGTGCCCGTGGGTGCCGAAGGAGTACGGCGGCATGGGCCTCGGCCCGCTCGCCAATGCGCTGGTGCAGATGGAGCTCGGCGAAAGCATGCTCGGCGCGCTGTCGATGAACACGCAGGGGCCCGATGACGCCTCGATGATGACGATCCTCGCCCATGGCACGGAATACCAGAAGGAAAAGTTCCTGAAGCCGCTGCTCAACGGCGACAAGCGCATCTGCTTCTCGATGACCGAGAAGGCGGCCGGCGCCGACGCCACCGGCATGCAGACCACCGCCGTGAAGGACGGCAACGAGAACTACATCCTCAACGGCGAAAAATGGTTCTCGTCCTCCGCCAGCGTGGCCGACATGGCGCTGGTGGTCGCCAGGACCGATCCGAACGCGCCGCGCCACAAGCAGCATTCGACCTTCATCGTCGAACTGCCGAACCCCGGCTATATCATCAAGCGCAACGTCGCGAACATGGCGATCGAGGGACCGCATGACGACATCCTGCACGGCGGCCACTCCGAGATCGATATCAGGGATCTCAAGGTACCGGCCGACAATCTGCTCGGCGGCGAAGGCAACGGTTTTAATATGGGCCAACACCGTCTCGCCTATGGACGGCTTCGTCATGGCATGCACAACGTCGCCAAGGCGCAGCGCGCGCTCGACATGGCGGTGGCCCATGTCACCACGCGCTCCACCTTCGGATCGCTGCTATCAGACCGCCAGGGCGTGCAATTCATGTTGGCCGATTGCGCCAGCGAACTCTATATCGGCCGGCTGATGCTGCTGCACATCGCCTACAAGGCGGAGAAAGGCCTGGACATCCGGCAGGAGAACTCGATCGCGAAGATCTTTCATGCCCACATGGTGCACAAGGTGATCGACACCGCGATCCAGCTGCACGGCGCGCTTGGCTTCAGTCAGGATACGCCGCTGGCGAAATGGTACACCCAGGTGCGTTCGCAGCGGCTGGTCGACGGTCCCGACGAGGTGCACAAGTGGAAGATCGGCAAGAACGTCATCAAGGCGTTCCGCGAGCACGGCACCACGGCGAGCGCGGCGGGCGGGGACTTGCTGTAGCGAACGCGTCCTTGCGAGCCAACGGGTCGCGCGAACGCGCGCCCGATGACAGGCTCCGCGAAGCAATCCAGCTTTTGTGAGATAACGAAGAAAGCTGGATTGCTTCGTCGCAAGCGCTCCTCGCAATGACGCTGTGGGACCATCGAGCCTCATCCCGGGGAGCGATCGGCGGCGCAATGCCGCCGTTGCCTTGCGCGTGTCTCCAGAGATCGGGTAGCCCTCCTTGCGGGGATCACCGCTTCAGGTTCTCGATCAGCATCGCCATCCCTTGGCCGCCGCCGAGGCACATCGATATCACGCCGTACCGTCCACGCGATGCCGCCAGGTGATGCATCGCCGTGATCGTCATGCGTCCGCCCGTCGCGCCGGGCGGATGACCGATCGAAATGCCGCCGCCATAAAGGTTCGTACGCTCCCGCGAAATGCCCAGTTGCTTTTCCGCATGCAGATTGACTACCGCAAACGCCTCGTTGATCTCGAAATAGTCGACATCGGAAACCCTGAGATCGTTGCGCTTGAGAAGCTTGTCGATCGCCGGCACAGGCCCCGCCCCCATGATCCGCGGCGGCACGCCGACCGCGGTCCAGTCTTTGAGCAGCGCCTCGCCTTCGAGACCCTTCGCCTCGGCTTGCGCCCGATCCGCCACGATCATGAACGCGGCTCCGTCGGTGACGCCGGATGACGAGCCCGCCGTCACCCGACCGCGGTCGCGAAAGGCCGGCTTGAGGTTGCGCAACTTCTCGCGGCTGACGTCGGGCCGCGGAAATTCATCGACGGCGAAGAGCCGCCGGCCCTTGCCGTCCGGTACCTCGATCGGCGCGATTTGCCGCGCGAGGAAGCCCGACTTGATCGCCGCTGCCGCACGTTGCTGGCTCATGTAGCCCCAGTCATCCATCGGCTCGCGCTCGTACTGGAAATCGTCGGCGAGATTCTCGGCCGTCTCGCCCATATATTCCTGGCTGAAGGGGCAGCGGTACGCCCAGTCGAGCTGATCCTCGAGCGTCATCGCACCGCGTTGCGTGCCGTACCGCGCGGTCGTAACGACGTGCGGCATCCGGCTGTAATTCTCTCCGCCGCCGGCGAGCGCGATACTGCTCTGGCCCTCCTTGATCTGCTGACTCGCGGAGATCAGCGCCTGCAAGCCGGTCCCGCACGCCCGGATCACATTGAGCGCCGGCACCTGTTCCGGCAGCCCGGCCTTGATGCCGATGACGCGACCGCCGAACAGGCTATCGCGATCCGGAAACAGCGTGCTGCCGAAAACAAAATGGTCGATATCGTCTGCCTTCAGCCCGGAACGCTGGATGGACGCCTTCGCCGCATGCGCGGCGAGATCGGTCAACGGCACCTGACGCAGCGATTTTCCGAAGTCGCCAAAGGGCGTACGCGCGCCGGCCGCCAGCATGATATCTGTCATCGAAATCTCCCGGTCGAACCTCAGGCCAGCTTGACGGGCAAGGCCGCCAAGCCGCGCAGAATGACGGAGTCGGTCCAGTTCGGCGCCGCGTCACTTGCGAGGCAGATGCCGGGAAACCGCTCCGCCAGCCGTCTCACGGCAATCTGTCCCTCCAGCCGCGCCAGCGGCGCGCCCAGGCAGAAATGAATGCCGTGGCCAAACGTTAAATGCGGGTTCGGCGCGCGGCCGATGTCGAAAGTGTCGGGGTTCGGAAACTGCCTGCCGTCGCGATTTGCGGCGCTGGTGAACGCGAACGCGCGCTGTCCCTTGCGCAAAGCACGTCCGCCAAACTCCATATCGGCGGCCACGACCCGCGCCAGCGCGCCGCTCGGGCCGTCATACCTGAGCCATTCCTCGACCGCCGGCTCGACCAGCGTGAGGTCGCCGGTCAGCCTTTCCCACTGCTCGCGAAACCGCATCGAATGATAGAGGCCGTTGCCGAGCATGTTGGTCGTGGTCTCGTGACCGGCGAACAACAACAGGATGCACGTCGCGATCACCTCGTCCGCGGTCAGCGCTTCCCGTTCATCGCGGGCCACGACCAGCTCGCTGATGAAGTCCTGGCGCGGCTCCGCCGTCCGTTCCGCGACGATGCCCCGGAAGTAGTCGGCCAGGGCCCTGGCGCCGACCTCCGCGCGCGCATATTTGTCATCCGATGCGCGAGACGTGCCGATAAACAGTGCCACTTCGTCGGACCAGATCTTGACGCGACCAAGGTCGCTTCGGGGAACGCCGAGCAGATCCATGATGACGGTGGCCGGCAGCGCATAGGAGAAATCCGCGATCCAGTCGATCGGTTCGCCTGCCCACTGCTTGGCGGCGAGTTGGTCGAGCAGAATCGTTACGATGCGCTCGATGCCGGGGGTCAGGAGCTCCACGGAGCGCGGTGTGAAAGCCTTCGTGAACAACCGCCGCAGGCGCGTATGCTGCGGCGGGTCGCGGAACACCATCCAGTTGCCGAGATATGTCATAAGGTTGGCGAAGCCGCCGCGCCTCGCCTCGGGCGCCGCCGCGAAGAACGGCGAGAGCCGATCGGCCGAGATGCCGGCATTATTCAGGGCAACGGACTTGACGTCATCGTAGCGCGTGATGATCCACGCCTTCATCGGCTCCGACCAATGGACGGGGTCATGCTCGCGCAGTTCGGCAAAGAGCGGAAACGGATCGGCGTTCGTTTGGGCGTCGGCGAAATCGATTTGCAGCAACGCGTGGCCTCCCCGGAACCGGGTGTTTGTACCGAACCGGGCAAGGCCGGGCAAGATCGTCCAAGCCGGTCTGCCAGGGGCGGCCGCTACGGTGTCAGTTTGCCGAGGTTTCCCGAATCACCGCCTGCCAGCCGATGTCGCGGCGGCAGAAACCTTCCGGCCATTTGATGCGGTCGACCGCCTCGTAGGCGCGCTGCTGCGCCTCGGTAACGGTCTTGCCCGTGGCGCAGATGTTCAGCACCCGCCCGCCATTGCTGAGGATCTTTCCGCCACTGGCTTTGGTGCCGGCATGGAAGATCTCGACGCCCTCGACCCCGGCCGCTTCTTCGAGGCCTTCAATGACAAACCCCTTGCCGTAGTCGCCGGGATAACCCCTGGTGGCCATGATCACCGTCAGCGCCACGTCGTCGAACCAGCGCAGGCTGAAATTCTTCAATTGTCCGTCGGCGCAGGCGATCAACGCCGGCACGAGGTCCGACATCATCCGCAGCATCAGCACCTGGCATTCCGGGTCGCCGAAGCGGGCGTTGTATTCGACGAGTTTCGGCCCATCCTTCGTGACCATGATTCCGGCATAGAGCACGCCCTTGTAGGGCGAGCCCATGGCGGCGAGCGCGCGCAGCGTCGGATAGATCATCTCCTCCATCACCCGCGCGCAGATCGCCTGCGTCATCACCGGCGCCGGCGAATAGGCCCCCATGCCGCCGGTGTTCGGCCCCTGGTCGCCGTCGAAGGCGCGCTTGTGGTCCTGCGCGGTCGCGAGCGGCAGCGCGTGCTCGCCGTCGCACAGCGCGAAGAACGAGGCCTCCTCGCCTGTCATGAACTCTTCGACCACGACCTCGGCGCCGGCCTCGCCCAAACCGCCGCCGAACATCATGTCGACCGCGGCAAGCGCTTCTTCCTCGGTCATCGCCACCACGACGCCCTTGCCCGCGGCAAGGCCGTCGGCCTTGACCACGATCGGCGCGCCCTGCGCGCGGATATAGGCTTTTGCCTTGTCCGCATCGGTGAAGTGCTCATAGGCCGCGGTTGGAATCCGGTTGGCGCGGCACAGCGCCTTGGTGAAGCTCTTTGAACTCTCGAGCTGCCCGGCCGCCCTGGTCGGGCCGAACGCCTTGAAGCCGGCGGCATTGAGATCGTCGACGATCCCGGCCGCGATCGGCGCATCCGGCCCCACCACGACGAAGTCGATACGGTTCATCTGGCAGAAGCCGATTACCGCGGCGTGGTCGGCGATATCTATCGCTGCGCATTCGGCCTCCCGCGCGATGCCGGCATTGCCCGGCGCGCACCAGAGTTTCGTCACCAGCGGCGAGGCTGCGATCTTCCACGCCAAAGCGTGTTCGCGGCCGCCGGAACCGAGCAGGAGAATGTTCATGGATGCAGCCGGATGAGGGTGTCGCGCGTCGAGGCGTACGGTTTAGCACGGCGTCGGCGCGCCGCAACAAAGACCCCGATCAGGTGTGGATATGTGCCTGCCCGCGCAGACAGTTGCGCCAAGCCCTTGCGCAAGCGCCCAAAAAGCCCGATTCTATCCCTCAAATGCCACCAGCCGAAGCCCTGATCAACGCGCCGGAATTCACGGTGTCCGAATTGTCGTCCGCGCTGAAGCGGACGGTGGAGGACACCTACGGGCATGTCCGGGTGCGCGGTGAAATCTCCGGCTTCCGCGGGCCGCATTCCTCCGGGCATTGCTATTTCGCGCTGAAGGACGAGAGCGCCAAGATCGAGGCGGTGATCTGGAAGGGTGTGCACAGCCGGATGCGGTTCAAGCCGCAGGAGGGCCTCGAGGTCATCGCCACCGGCAAGCTCACGACCTATCCCGGCTCGTCGAAATACCAGATCGTGATCGAAGCGATCGAGCCCGCCGGGATCGGCGCGCTGATGGCGCTGATGGAAGAGCGCAAGCGCAAGCTCGCCGCCGAGGGCCTGTTCGACGAGGCGCGCAAGCAGTTGCTGCCATGGCTGCCGGAAGTGATCGGCGTCGTCACCTCGCCCACCGGCGCCGTGATCCGCGACATCCTGCATCGGCTGCAGGATCGGTTTCCGCGCCGCGTGCTGGTGTGGCCGGTCAAGGTACAGGGCGAAGGCTCGGCCGAACAGGTCGCGGCGGCGATCCGCGGTTTCAATGCGCTGCCCGAAGGCGGCCGAATTCCGCGACCGGATCTGCTGATCGTCGCGCGCGGCGGCGGCTCGCTCGAGGACCTCTGGTCGTTCAACGAGGAGATCGTGGTCCGCGCCGCCGCCGAAAGCATGATCCCGCTGATCTCCGCGGTCGGCCACGAGACCGACATCACGCTGATCGACTTCGCCGCCGACAAGCGCGCGCCGACGCCGACGGCGGCGGCCGAAATGGCGGTCCCCGTGCGCGCCGAACTGTTCGTCGAGGTGTCCGCGCTGGCGCGGCGCACCATGCTGTGCTGGCAGCGCGCCCAGGAAGGCCGTCGCAGCGAGCTGCGCGCAGCTGCGCGGGCGCTGCCCGCCGCCGGCGAGTTGCTGGCGATCCCGCGGCAGCGGCTGGACGGCGCGGCCGCCGCCCTGCCCCGCGGATTGAAGGCCAATACCCATGCGCATTTCCGTCGTTTTGCGGCGAGCAGCGCCAAACTGACGTTGCGGGTGCTGCACGCGCAGGTCAGTCACGCCGCGCAGCGGCTCACCATCAACAGCGAACGGTTGAGCCATGGCGCGCGCGCGCTGGTGCGCCGCCGCCGTGATCGCTTCGCGGGCCTCGAGGTTCGCCTGAAAACCTCAAAACTCTCCAACGCGCAGGCGCAGCGCCAGACCATCGCCCGCCAGCGCGAGCGCACCCTGCGGCTGGCCGAGCGCGCACGGCGCGCGGTCGCCACCGTGATGCAGCGGCTCGATGCGCGGGTCGCGCATAGCGGACAGCTGCTGTCGGCGCTGTCCTATCGCGGCGTGCTCGCGCGCGGTTTTGCCCTGGTGCGCGACGAACATGGCCAGCCCGTGCACGCCGCGGCCGAGATCGGACCGGGCGCCTATCTCGACATCGAATTCGCCGATGGCCGCGTCGGCGCCACCGCGGATGCGGACCGGCCGGTGGCGACGCGTCCGGTGAAGCCGGTGGCCGGCGAGCCGAAGGGCGCCGCCACGCCGAAGCGCGTGGTCAAGCCGGTTGGGCAGGGCAGTTTGTTTTAGCACTCGCCGTCATGGCCGGGCTTTGCGTCAAAAGCCGAAAATCGTCACAAATCGGTGGGTTTGACGGGCGGACAGCACGACCTATCTATGGTAGATCGCATTTTGGAAAGCATACAGCCTCAGCCCGAATCGTCGGGCACTGGTCGGAGAAAATTCAACCGTGCTGAATAAATACGGCCCCTCGGGCCATGGCGAAGCCCAGGTGCAATATCTGGATGGCGATTTCCGCGTGATCTCGCCGGGAACCTATGTGCGCTGCGCAGTGACCGATGCGCGGATACCGCTCGACGAGTTGAAATACTGGAGCGTCGACCTGCAGGAGGCCTACGCGATCCCGACCGCGGTCTTGCAGCGACATTTTCCGGCCGCGGTGAAGGGCTGAGATCGCAGAAATCGTAGGGGGCAAAGGCGCTCGTCGCGCCGTGCCCACCCTACGGATTGGCGCGATACTTCTTCTCTCTCGCCTGAAACAGCCGCTCGGTCACGAACTTCCGCAATCCCGCCGCATCATCGAACTCCAGCGTCACCGCGAACGGCACGATCGCTTTCGCCCATGACGGAAGTTCTCCACCCTGGCGCAGCCGCGCCAGATCCTTTTCTGTCGTCACCAGGGTCAGCGCCTCCCGTGTAGCCTCGGCGATCAGGGTCTCGATCTCGCCGTGCGAAAACGGATGGTGATCGGCGAAGGCGCGCGCCCGGACGACCTCGATTCCGCCAGTTCGCAGCGTCCTGAAAAAGCGAGCGGGATCGCCGATCCCGGCGAAGGCCAGGACGCGCTTGCCGGCGAGCGCGTCGAGCGAGGCGTCGTTCGGCTTCAGGTGCGCTGACAGCACCGGCCGGCCCCGGGTGGCGATGCCGGCGGCGACCGCTTTGGCCGCGGCGCCATCGCCGATGACGATCAGCGCGTCGGTGCGGGCGAGCTGCTGATCCAGCGGCGCGCGCAAAGGTCCCGCGGGAAACACGCAGGCGTTGCCCAGTCCACGGCTGCTGTCGATCACGATCAGCGAAGCATCCTTGGCGATCGCGGGGTTCTGAAACCCGTCATCCATCAGGATCACGCTGGCGCCCTGCGAGCGCGCCAGGGCGACGCCGCCGCGGCGGTCGCGCGCGACCACTACAGGAACCGTTCGCGCCAGCATCAGCGGTTCATCGCCGACATCGGCGGCGGCGTGCCGCTTGGGATCGACCATGATCGGACCGCGCAATCGGCCGCCATAGCCGCGGCTGAGCACGACCGGCGTCTCGTCGAGATCGCGCAGCAGTTTGGTGAGGGCGAGCACGGCCGGGGTCTTGCCGGCGCCGCCGGTGTGATAATTGCCGACGCACACTACCGGGATGCCGGCATCGAGACCCTGACGCTGCATGCGGAGGCCCGCCACCGCGCCATAAAGCGCGCCAAGCGGCATCAGCAAACGCGAACTCCAGGACGGGGGCCGGTGCCAGAAGGCCGGCTCACGCATTGCCGGCTCCCATTTCGAGCCGCAACTGCAAGAGATAAGGTTCAAGCGCCGTGAGCGTGCGCTTGAGCGCGCCGCCGAGTTGCTCGACGACGCGCGTCGAGGCCGCCACCGCCACGTCGCGCGCCTCGGGATCGGCCAGCAACTGACCCAATTGCTTAACCAGCGCTTCCTTGTTGTCGGCCCGCCTGGCGCCGCCGGCGCGATCGAGCGCCTCGTAAACATCGGCGAAGTTGAAGACGTGAGGGCCATGAACGATCGACGCGCCGAGCTTGACCGCCTCGATCGGATTCTGCCCGCCGTGAGGGACCAGCGAACCGCCCATGAACACGATCGGCGCCAGCCGATAGAACAATCCGAGTTCGCCCATGGTGTCCGCGACATAGATATCGGTGGTCGCGGTCGGCAAATCCTCGTGCGAACGCAAGCCTGCGTGCAGGCCGGACGCCGCGACCGTCCGGGCGATCGCCTCGCCGCGATCGGGATGCCGCGGCACGATCACGGTCAGGAGCGATGGAAAGAATCCCGCCAGCGTCCGATGCGCTTCGAGCAGGATTTCCTCCTCGCCGGGATGGGTCGACGCCGCGACGATGATCGGGCGGCCGCGCGTCACCGACATCAGCCGTTCCAGCCTGGCGGGGTCGGCGGGCGGTGCCGGCACGTCCAGTTTCAGGTTTCCGGTGGTGACGATGTTGCGGCTGCCGAGCGCCATGAAGCGTTCGGCGTCGACCTTCGACTGGGCAAGGCACACCTCAAACTTGCCGAGCAATGCCGAGATCGTGCCGCTCATCCGGCTCCAGCGCGGAAACGAGCGCTGCGACATCCGGCCGTTGATCAGCACCATCGGCAGGCGCCGCGCTGCGCTCGACAGGATCAAATTGGGCCACAGATCCGATTCGATGAACAGCGCCAGCGAAGGCCGCCAGTGATCGAGAAAGCGCGCGACATAGCGCGGCGAATCGTAGGGCACATACTGATGGATGATGTCGGCGGGAAAACGCCTGGCGACGATCGCCGCCGAGGTCACCGTGCCCGACGTCAGCAGGATGCGGAGATTGAGCGCGCGCAGACTTTCGATCAGGGCGGCCGCCGCCAGCACTTCACCGACGCTGGCGCCGTGAATCCAGACCAGCGGCCCGTGCGGCCGGACATCGGTGCTCATGCCGCGGCGCTCGTCGACCCGCGCCGGATCCTCCTTGCCCTGCCTCAGCCGCCGCTTGATCAGCACCGGCGCCAGCGGCAGCACGGCGGAAGACAGCCTCCGGTAGACCCGCAGCGTCATCGGCAGGGAATCAGTCAAGCGCTGCCTCCGGACGCCCGACCTGGGCATAGGCGCGGCGGGTCGCTTCGTTGAGATAGGCCTCGAGCTGAAGGCGGAGCTTTTCCATGGTTTCGGCATCGGCATCGGGGGGCACGGAAATCGTGTCGATTCCTACCACGGCGCCTCGGCCGAATGGCAAATTGATGGTGGTACGGTCCCAATTGTTCAACCGGCTGAAGCGGCTGGTGACCATGGCGAAGGGCAGGATCGGCCGCCCGGACTCCCGCGCCAGCATGATGATGCCGAGGCCGGCGACCCGCGAACGCTTCGGCACGTCGGCGGTCGACGCGACGTTGTATCCGTCCGCGAGCGCCTGCACCATTTCCCTGAACGCGCCGACGCCGCCCTTGCGGTGAAACGCGCCGCCATGGTCGCCGGAGCCGCGGATGGTCTCGATGCCGAGCCGCTCGGCCGCGATGGCATTGAATTCGCCGTCGCGATGCCGCGAGATCAGCACCTTGGCGCGATGGCTCTCCTTGGTCTTGATGAACGGCGTCAGAAAATGCTGGCCGTGCCAGAACGCGAAGATCGCCGGCTGCTTCGGCTCGACCAGTTCATAGACATCGGCCGGATCGTAGCTGAACTTGTTGGTCAGCCAGACCAGCCGCAGATACTCGGCCGCGAGAACCCCCACCGCGCGCTGAACCAGGCTGCTACGCAGCACATTGCGAAACAGCCTTTTCAACGGGCAGGCTTCGTGTCTTGACCTGGATCGAGCAGCCGGTGGAGATGGACGACGAAGTAGCGCATATGGGCGTTGTCCACGGTCTGCTGCGCTTTCGCTTTCCAGGCGGCGTGCGCGGTGGCGTAGTTGGGGAATACGCCGACGATCTCGACGGCATCGAGATCCTTGAACGTGGTATGTTCGAGGTCGGTCAGTTCGCCGCCGATGACGAGATGCAGCAGTTGCTGCTGGGCACTATCTGGCATGTTTCTTTTTCCTAGCGCGGTGCCTGGCAAAGCAGCAGCCGTCGCGACGCGTATCGAGAACGCTCAGGGCAGCGGGCGACCGCGAAAATGCTCGACAATGCGCGCATGACGATCGCGTCCCGCTGCCACCAGCACCCCGTGCGTCACCTCCCGGCGATTGTAGAGGATCGCATCCCCCGAGAGCGCGGTCATGTTACCATTCGCTTCCTGCACGATCAAATTGGCGGCAGCAAGGTCCCAGTCGCGGCTTTGGCCTCCGGCAAAAGCAGCCTCCAGGCTTCCCTGCGCGACCCGGCACAGCCGAAGCGCCAGCGATCCGATTCGGGGGTGAAGCACAATCTCGCTCGCTGAAGGGTTGAGCCGTTCGACCAGCGGCTTCGGGCCCGCCACGCGAGAGAAGTCCAGCTCATGGCCGGGCGCCGCGCAGAGAGCGACATCGTTGCGTACCGCGCCTTGGCCGCGCATCGCGAAGAAAAATTCGTCGCTGGCGGGCACAAACACCGCCGCCAGCATCGGCGTCGCATCCTCGACCAGCGCCACGCTCACGCACCAGTCTTCGCGGCCCGCGAGATAGCCGCGGGTGCCGTCGATTGGATCGACGATCCAGGTCAGCCGTTTGCCGAGGCGCTGCTCGTCGTCGACGCTTTCTTCCGAGAGCCAGCCGTAGTCCGGCGTGGCCGAACGCAATTTGCTCTCGAGCAGGTCGTTGACCCTGATATCGGCCTCCGACACCGGCGACGACGCGCCCTTGGTCCAGTTCTTCAATTCGGTGCGGAACAGCGACAGCGCCAGCGCGCCGGCTTCCCGCACGGCATCGGTGAGCAAGGCCGCGTCGCGCCTTGCATCGCGCCTTGAAATCCTGTCGTGCAGGCGCTCGGCGCTAACGTCCACCAAGCGTCAATCCCTCGATACGAACCGTCGGCGCATTGACGCCGTAACGGAATTCCAGATCGTTGGCCGGCATTATCGACTTGAAAATCTCCAGCAGATGTCCGGCGATCGTCACCTCGCTCACCGCATAGGTGATCTCGCCATTCTCGATCCAGAAGCCGGAGGCGCCGCGGCTGTAGTCGCCGGTGACGCCATTGACGCCGGAGCCGATCAGGTCGGTCACGTAAAATCCCTGCTTGATGTCGGCGATCAACTCGGCCGGCGTGGGCTCGCCCGCCTCGAGATGCAGGTTGTAGGATCCCGGCGACGGCGACGACGACACGCCGCGGTGGGCATGTCCGGTGGTGACGAGCCCGAGTTCGCGCGCGGTCGCGCAATCCAACAGCCACGAGGTCAGCACGCCCTCGTCGATGATGGCGAGTTTCTTCACCTTGACGCCCTCGGCGTCGAACGTCTGCGAGCGCAGCCCGCGCACCCGCAAGGGATCGTCGATGATGCGGATGTTCTTCGCAAACAATTGCTGGCCGAGCCGATCCTTCAGGAAAGAGGTCTTGCGCGCGATCGAGGCGCCGTTCACGGCGCCGACGAGATGGCCGACCAGCGAGCCGGAAACCCGGGGGTCGAACACCACGGGCACCTTGCAGGTTTCGACCTTGCGCGGATTGGCGCGCGCGACGGCGCGCTCGCCGGCCTTGCGGCCGACGCTGTCGGGCGAGGCGAGATCGGCAGCGTGCGGCGCTGACGTGTAGTCGTAGTCGCGCTCCATGCCGGTGCCGTCACCCGATATCGCGGTCATCGAGATGCCCTGGCTCGAGCGCAAATAGGAGCCGTGGAAGCCGGTCGAGGTCACCAACACCATGCCACCGATGCCGGTCGAGGCCGACGCTCCGCCCGATTTGCTGACGCCCTTGACCGCGAGCGCGGCGGCTTCGGCTTCGCAGGCGCGGCGTTCGAGTTCCGATGTCGATGGAACCGTGGGGTCGAGCAGATCGAGATCGGGGAATTCGCGCGCCAGCAAGGACGGATCGGCGAGGCCGACATATTTGTCGTCGGGCGCCACCCGCGCCATTGCGACGGCGCGCTCGGCCAGTCTCGCGACACCATCGCCGCTGACGTCGTTGGTCGAGACCACTGCCTGGCGCTGTCCGACCAGCACGCGCAATCCGACATCGTCGCCCTCGGAGCGTTCGGATTCCTCGACGCGCCCTTCGCGCACCTCGACACCTTGCGAAATGCCGCGCACCGCCACCGCGTCGGCCGCGTCCGCGCCTGCGCGTTTGGCCGCCTCGACGAGGCGTTGCGCCAGCGTGCTCAGCGCCGATTGATCGAACATGTCGGAAGCGGCCGCTTTCGAGGAAAGCACCGAAGCGGCTGATGGTGAAGAGATCACGAACAAAATCCCTTGGGATTGAAGGTGGATTCAAGGGGCGCTGAAGAGGCCCGAAGCAAATCAGAAGACCCTTCAGATGTGCCTGATTCACAGGGATTTCAAGCATTTGTTGCACGGGAAAGCGAAAGATTTCGGCTTGCCCGCAAGGTCTCGTCAATCATGTGGGCCAAGGTCTTGTCAATCATGCGGACGGGTGACGCCGGATTAACCAGCCTTTTTAAGCGATTTCGGTCCCGGCTCGGCTACGGTCTCACCCATCGACCGGGAGCATAATCCCGGCGGGGAGATAAAGCCGTGAGGCGTCAAACAGCAACAGGCGGGATCAATCCCGCCGGGTCGAGCCGCGCCCTGCGGCTCGACCCACTTTCCCTGCCCGTCCGCTTCGATGCGCACGACACCCGCGCCGACGGGGGCGTGCGCAATATCGAACTTCACCGCGAGCGCGTCGTGCTGCGCCGTGCCATCAGCGGCATGCAGATGGCGATCAACGTTCGCGTGCGCGATTTTCTCGGCGTCGCGCTGCGCGGCATCGACGATTCGCAAATGCTGGTGCTGGTCCATCGCGATCCGTCACTGGCGATTCCGTTGTGCGTCAGTTCCGACCGCGAGGAAATCGCGGAAGCCTGGCAGATGTGGAGCGAGATCTTCGCGCTTCCGCAATTGCGGGAAGACAAGACCCGCGAGCCCGCGCCGCGGCGCCGGCGTCACAATGCGATCCGGGCCCGGCGTCCGAAATTCCTGGTGCGGCGACGCGCCGGAGATCCGCTCAATCCGGCCAACATCCATCAGGGCGAGCGCGAGATCATCGCAAGGGATTGAGCGAGCCCTCATCCTGACGAGGAGCCGCGCTCGCTTCGCGCGGGTCTCGAAGGATCACAGCAGGAAAGAATGTCAGATGGTTCGAGACGCGCGCCCGGGGCGCTGCCGACGCGCTCCACCCTGAGGAAGTGGAGTAGGTCGTCCGAGGAGGAGTGACGGCCGCTAACCGGCCCGCATCACCGCATCCACCAGCAATCCGGTAAACAGCAACAGCCCCGCATCCCGATTCGATTTGAACAGCCGCAGGCATAGCGCTGGATCGGAAATCTCAAGCCGCCGCATTTGCCAGACCAGATGCGCGGCGAACGCAACCAGCCCGATCCAGGCCGGGAAGCCGGCGCCGGCCAGCGCCAGCGCTGCGCCAATGAGGACCACCGCCAGACCATAAAAAATCACCAGGGCCCGATCGGTGCGCGCGCCGAACAGGCGCGCGGTCGATTTCACTCCGATCAGCGCGTCGTCCTCGGCGTCCTGATGGGCGTAGATGGTGTCGTAGCCGATCACCCAGGCGATCGAGCCGGCATAGAGCAGCAGCGCGGTCGCATCGATCCGTCCCAGCGTCACCGCAAATCCCATCAGCGCGCCCCAGGAAAACGCGAGGCCGAGCACGACCTGCGGCCACCAGGTAATCCGCTTCATGAACGGATAGACCGCGACGATGGCCAGCGAGGCGATGCCGGTGATGACCGCGAAGCGGTTGAACTGCAGCAGCACCACTAGTCCGATCAGGGCTTGCGCGACCAGAAAGACCGCCGCCTGCGGCACGCTCACCTGTCCCGCCGGGATCGGCCGCGACCGCGTCCGTTCGACGCGGGCGTCGAGATCGCGGTCGGTAATGTCGTTCCAGGTGCAGCCGGCGCCGCGCATGGCGAACGCGCCGAGAAAGAACAGCGCGAGGATCAGCGGCAATTGGCCGATATGGCCGGTGACGCCGGCGGCGAGCGCCGCCGACCACCAGCACGGCATCAGCAGGAGCCAGGATCCGATCGGCCGGTCGAGACGGGAAAGCCGCAAATAAGGCCGCGACCATGGCGGCGCGATCGTGTCGACCCAGTTGCCGGTGGCGTCGGCAACGCGCGCCGCGTCGCCGCTCATCGGATACAGGTCATCGGATACAGGTCATCGCGTGAGGACGTTGCCGTTCAGGGTGTCGAAGGTGCTGCCGCCTTTTTTCACGGCGGTTGCCTCCGGTGCCGCGGCCGAAGAGCCCAGCACTTCGCTCAGGCTCGGGCCGGTCGGACCTCTTTGCTGCGCCTGCTGCGCCACCGCGCAGACTTTTTTCTGCATGGCCTCGGTGTTCTTGTGACCGTTTTTCATCTGGTCGGCGATCTGCTGCGGTATCCCGCATTTGGCCGCATTGGTTTCGACATATTTGATCATCTTGATCTCGGCCTGGCCGAAACTGCCGATCAGCTTGCAGGCCTCTTCCGGGGTCGCCTTGCGTTCGCCGGCGGCCTTGATCAGCTTGCCGCGCTTCTCCGCCTCCTCGCGCAACGGCAGGAACTTCTTCATGCATTCGTCGGGCGGACCGCCTGCCTGGGAGGGAGGCGCAGGTGGGCGCTCGAACGCGTTGCCGGAAATCGGCGCCGCCCCCGTCGCCGGAAACGGACTGGGAGCCGCGCCGACCGAAGCGGACGGAGCCGCGCCATTGACCGGCGGAAACGGCGAAGCGTTGCTCGGCCCGGCCTGCCCGGGCAGCGGCGCCGGGAATGCGCTTTGCGCAAAGCCCTGGCCGGCATGGCCCGCAACAAAGGCAAGGGTGAGCGGCACAATCAAGCGACGGATGATCAAAGCTGTTCCTCCGGCAAGGTCGAACGGTCCCCAACGTCTTCCCGATAGAAGAGCGATCTCGACCAGGGCCTTTTACGATTCCTGCCACGCCTTAACAACCCGCCGATTTTGGCAACAGCGCGGCGTAGAGCCGCGCTGGGCGGCAATATTTGCATTGATTTGGGTGATTTGGGCTAAAAGGCATGCCGATTGGAACCTTGACCATGCCTCAACCCGATTTTCGCAGCCCCAGGCTGTTTGTAGACGCCGCGCTGGCATCGGGCGAAACAGTCGCGCTGGAGCGCAATCAGAGCAATTACCTCGGCAACGTGCTGCGGCTTGCCGCCGGCGACTCGATTCTCGCGTTCAACGGGCGTGACGGCGAATGGCGGGCGGCGATCGCCGGCCGCAAACGGCCTGACAGCCTGACCATAGCGACCCAAACCCGGCCGCAGGACAGCCTGCCCGATATTGCCTACGTCTTCGCGCCCCTGAAGCACGCCCGGCTCGACTACATGGTGCAGAAGGCGGTCGAGATGGGGGCTTCGGCACTGCGGCCGGTGCTGACCCGCTTCACCCAGGTCTCGCGGGTCAACGGCGAACGGATGCGCGCCAACGTCATCGAGGCGGCCGAACAGTGCGGTATCCTGAGCCTGGCCGATGTTACGGAGCCGGTGCCACTCGATCGCTATTTGAGCCAGCGCGACGGCCCGCGCCTGCTGGTGTTCTGCGACGAGGCCGCGGATGCCGCAAGCCCCCTGCGGGCGCTGCAAAGCGGACCGGCGGGGTTCCACGGCATCGATGTCCTGATCGGTCCCGAAGGCGGCTTCGCCGAAGACGAGCGCGCCAAATTGCTCCAGCAGCCGCGAATCCTGCGGCTATCCCTGGGGCCGCGGATCCTGCGGGCCGACACCGCCGGCGTAGCCGCGCTGGCGCTGGTACAGGCAGCGCTGGGCGACTGGGTCGGGTCCGGCGGCGGGCAGCCGTCCGGACCCTTGTTGGCCGGCCGTTAAGCCCCTTGGCTATTCCCGGTCGAAACCACGGCCGGGCCATGCTAAGGGCTGCGCCCTGACCTCCGGCTCCCACTTTTTCGGGTTATTTGGACTTCGCGATGACCATGACCGCCGCCCCAGGTGCGACCGGACCCGCCGCATGGGCGGACGACCTGCTATTGTCGTTCGCGCAGGCCGGCTACATGCGGGCCAAACCGGATATCCTGCAGCCGTCAGAGCCGTTTCTGGATCTGTCGGGCGAGGACATCCGCAAGAGCCTCTATCTGACCACCGACCGCAGCGGCGAGGAACTGTGCCTCCGCCCCGACCTCACCATTCCGGTGGCGCGGGATTATCTCGCCTCTTCCGGCGCCGGCCGGCCCGCGGGCTTCTGCTATCTCGGGCCGGTGTTTCGCCATCGCGGGGGCCGGCCGAGCGAATTCCTGCAGGCCGGCATCGAATCCTTCGGGCGCCGGGACCGCGCCGCGGCGGATGCCGAAATGCTGGCGCTGGCGCTGGAGGCCACCAGCGCGTTCGGGCTGAACGAGGTCGAGATCCGCACCGGCGACGTGGCGCTGTTCAACGCGCTGATCGATGCGCTCGATCTCTACCCGGTATGGCGGCGGCGGCTGATCAAGGATTTCAACCGCAAGATCAACCTGACGGAAGACATCGAGCGGCTGACGCTGGCGACCGCACCCGGCCGCAACGAATATGAAGGCGTGCTCGCGGCCCTTGCCGGCTCCGACCGCAAGGCGGCGCTGGCGCTGGTGACCGACCTGATGTCGATCGCCGGCACCACCAATGTCGGCGGCCGCACCGTCGCCGAGATCGCCGACCGCTTTCTCGAGCAATCGACCTTGAAGGCCGGCGCGCTGCCGCGCGACGCGCTCGGCACCATCAAGCGCTTTCTCGCCATTGCGGGCGGGCCGGAGCAGGCGATCGCACAATTGCGCGCGCTCGCCGCCGATGCGAAAGTCGATATATCAGCCGCGATCGACCAGTTCGAAAGCCGGGTCGGCTTCATGGCCGCGCGCGGCATCGATACTGCCAGGACGCGGTTCTCCACCTCGTTCGGACGCGGCCTCGACTATTACACCGGCTTCGAGTTCGAGCTGCATGCGAAGGATAACGGCACCGAGCCGCTGGTGGCGGGCGGGCGCTACGACGGACTGATGACCCAGCTTGGTTCGGCGACGCCGATCCCGGCGGTCGGATTTTCGATCTGGGTCGAATCCTTGACGCAGGCGGGCCGCAAGCCCGCCGCGAGCGGGAGCGCAACATGACCGCGCCGTTCGTTCTCGCCGTTCCCTCGAAAGGCCGGCTGCAGGAGCAGGCCGAAGCCTTCTTCACCCGCGCCGGACTGTCGCTGGCGAAGCCTGGCGGCGCCCGCGACTATCGCGGTACCATCTCCGGGCTCGACGATGTCGAGATCGCCTATCTGTCGGCGAGCGAGATCGCCTCGCAGCTCGCGCGTGGCATGGTCCATCTCGGCGTCACCGGCGAAGATCTGGTGCGCGAAAGCATTGCTGACGCCGACAAGCGCGTCCTGCTGATCGACAGCCTCGGCTTCGGCAGCGCCAACGTCGTGGTGGCGGTGCCGCAAGCCTGGATCGATGTCCGCACCATGGCCGACCTCGACGACGTCACCACCGGTTTTCGCGCCCAGCATAACCGGCGGATGAGGGTGGCGACCAAGTACATCAACCTGACCCGGACCTTCTTTGCCTCGCATGGCGTGGTCGATTACCGCATCGTCGAGAGCGCCGGCGCGACCGAGGGCGCGCCCGCCGTCGGCACCGCGGAAATGATCGTCGACATCACCACGACGGGCGCGACGCTCGCCGCCAACGGCCTCAAGGTGCTCGATGACGGCGTGATCCTGCGCAGCCAGGCCAACCTCGTGGCATCAAGGGACGCCGACTGGTCGGACGATGCCCGCGAGACCGCGCGCGTGATCCTGGATCACATCGCGGCACGGGCGCGGGCCAGCCAGTACCGGGAAGTCCGCACCCGCTTTGCCGGCTGCGACGCGGCGCTGCTGGCGGACGCCCATCATCGCTTCGGCGTGGTCTCGCCGTTCGGCGGCCCGACGTCGTCGGGGATGGTCACGCTGCACTGCCCGCCGGCGCAGCTTTACGCGCTCGGCAGCTTTCTTCGCAACCATGGCGCCGAGACGGTGTCGGTGGCTTCGCTCGACTATGTGCTCGACCGGGACAATCCGCTGTTCGCCAGGCTCGAGATATTCCTGCGGCGGTGAGGCGGAATCCCGTTCCGTTCATCGTAGCGACAGCCGGCGGCGAGTATCCTATGCTGTCCCGCAATAGGTTCTGGACCTGATCGATGATGCTGGGTACCGACGTTTCTGATCTGTCGACCACCGCGGCCACCGCCGCGGCGCAGGGGATGTCGATCGTCGTCCCCCTTTACAATGAGGCCGCCGGGCTGGCCTTCCTGCACCAGCGGCTCGGCGCGCTGGCGAAGACCCTGCGGCAGCGCTACGGCCTTGGCTGCGAGGTCGTCTATGTCGACGACGGCAGCGCTGACGCGACGCTCGACATTGCCCGCGGGCTCGGCCCCGACGGACTGGACGTTCAGGTGGTGTCGCTGTCGCGCAATTTCGGCAAGGAAGCCGCCCTCATGGCGGGGCTGGACCATGCCCGGCGTGGCGCGGTCCTGTTCATGGACGGCGACGGCCAGCATCCGCCCGCTTTGGTCGAGCAACTGGTCAGCCATTGGATCGAGGGCGGCTTTGATGTGGTCTATACCGCCAAAGCGCACCGCGACAACGAATCCCTGCTGCGGCGCATCGCCGTGCAGGGCTTTTACGCTCTAATCAATTGGGGCGCGCGGCAGAAAATCCCTGAAGATGCCGGCGACTTCCGCCTGCTGTCGCCGCGGGCCGCGGCCGCGTTGCGCCAGCTTCCCGAGCGCAATCGCTTCTTCAAGGGACTGGCGAGCTGGATCGGCTTCCGGCAGATCCGCGTCGGCTACGAGCCGGCGGCCCGCGCGCATGGCGTCACCAGCTTCAGCCCCGGCCGGCTGGTCGGACTTTCGATCGAAGGCCTGACATCTTTCTCGGTGGCGCCGCTGCGCCTCGCCAGCCTGCTCGGCGTCCTGCTCGCAACCGTTGCCTTCCTGTTCGGCCTGTCCATCCTCTGGGAAACCTGGGTGAGCGGAAAATCCGTTCCCGGCTATCCCTCGCTGGTGGTCGGCCTGATGACCATCGGCGGCGTGCAGCTCATCATGATCGGCATTGTCGGCGAGTATATCGGGAAGATTCTGTCGGAGCTGAAGGCGCGGCCGATCTATTTCGTGGCCGAGCACAGCGTGAAGCGGGTTGAGGCCGACACCGGCGCCGGCATCGGCGAACGGACCGCCGCGGAATGAACGACGCCGCGCCGCCACGCCGGATCTGGCTGTGCGCCGACGATTACGGTCTCAGCCCCGGCGTCAACCGCGCGATCCGCGACCTGATCGCGCGCGGCCGCCTCAACGCCACCTCGGTGATGGTGGTCGGGCCCTCGATCGGCCGCGACGAAGTCCGCGCGCTCGAGGCCGCCGCTGCCGGCAGTCCGCGTTGCGCCATCGGCCTGCACGTCACCCTGACGGCGCCCTTCAGTCCGCTGACGATGCACTTTCGGCCGATCGACGGCGGCATGTTCCTGCCTTTCCCGAAACTGCTGCGCGCCGGCCTGCTGCGGCGGCTCGATCCCGAGATGATCCGTGCGGAATTGACGGTGCAGTTCGCGGCGTTCGGCGAATTGTTCGGCCGCGCGCCGGACTTTGTCGACGGCCATCAGCACGCGCAGCTGTTTCCAGGGGTGCGTGACGCCTTTCTGGCGGCGGTGAAGCAGGCCGCACCCGGCGCCTGGGTTCGGCAGGGCGGACGCAACCTGCCTTTGGCCCGGCGGCTCGGCGCCCCCAAGGCGCTGGTGCTCGACGTGCTGAGCGCGCAGTTTCGGCGCCGCGCCTCGCGCGCCGGTATCGGCTTCAACGCCGGATTCGCCGGCGCCTATGATTTTTCGCGGCAGCCGGATTTCGGCGCGCTGATGCGGCAATTCCTCAATACGCTGCCGGAGGGCGGCCTCATCATGTGTCATCCCGGCTTTGTCGACGAAGTACTCCTCAGCCTCGATCCGCTGACCGTGCAACGCGAACACGAGCACGCGTTTCTCGGCGGCGAGCAATTCCCGCAATTGCTGGCGGCGAACAAAGTTACACTGGGTTGATATCGGTCGGGAATTCCGCCGGGCGCCGTGGCTCATACGGAAATTTAATTCGCCGAGGCACTACTTGCGACACAAACCACCCCTACATCTGCTGCGCGCTTTGTCGCAATGGAGAACGCCATGACACCGCAAGAACGCCAACTGGTTGACGATCTTTTCGACCGGCTCTCGAAGGTGGAGAGCGCGCCGCGCGATCCGGATGCCGCGGCGGCGATCGCGCGAGGCCTGCGCCAGGCGCCCAACGCCCTTTACGCGCTGGTACAGACCGTGCTGGTTCAGGACGAGGCGCTGAAGCGCGCCAACAGCCGCATCCAGGAACTGGAGGGCGAAGGCGAAGCGCAGCAATCCGGCGGTTTTCTCGATTCGATGCGCGAAACCATTTTCGGGCAAGCTCCGCAGCGGGGCTCGGTGCCGAACGTGCGGCCGCCCGAACTTCCCGGCCGCCCGACGTGGAACAGCGGTCAGGTGATGCCGCAGGCACAGGGCCAAGGACAATACGGTCAGGCGCCGGCCTATAGCGCCCAGCAGGCGCCGATGGGTGCCGGCGGCTCGTTTCTCGGAACCGCGGCCGCCGCCGCCGCCGGCGTGGTTGGTGGTTCGCTGCTGCTTGGCAGCATCCGCTCGATGATGGGCGGCGGCAACCAGCAGAGCTTCGGCGATACCGCGAGCGCGGGCGACGGCGCGGGCCATCGCGGCAGTGTCGAAGACCGCAGGCCGTGGGGCGATCAGTCCGGCGGCGAACTGGCCAAGGAAGCCGGGGTCAACGACATCGGTTCGTCCGGACGCCACGCCGAGAGCAACGACGGTTCGTCGCGCACCGGCTTGTTCGATTCCGCGTCGGCCGACGAGGACGCGGACGACATGGATCTGGATTCGGATGGTTTTGACGGCGGCGACGGCGACGGCGATTACGCCTGAGGATTGTCCGACGGCATCATGCAGGACGGCCGCCCCACCGGGCGGCCGTTGTCGTTTCGAGCCGGATAGTAGAATCAGATGACGATGACCCTGGCGCCGACTCTGACGCGTTCATACAGGTCGATCACGTCCTCATTGCGCATCCGGAAGCAGCCGGACGAGACGTTGGTGCCGATGGTCCAGGGCTCGTTCGAACCGTGGATGCGGTAGAGCGACGATCCCAGATACATCGCGCGGGCACCGAGCGGATTTTGCGGTCCGCCTTCCATGTGCCGCGGCAGATCCGGGCGGCGCGCCAGCATTTCCGGCGGCGGCGTCCACGCCGGCCATTCCTTCTTCGCGGAAATCTGCTTGACGCCCGACCAGGTGAATCCGGGGCGGCCGACACCGATGCCGTAGCGCAATGCCTTGCCGTCGCCCTGAACCAGAAACAGGAACTTGTTGGGCGTGTCGACGATGATCGTGCCGGGGCCTTCCTTCCCGTGATATTCGACCAGTTGCTTCTCGTATTTCGGATCGAACGCCGGGCGCGCGGGTTCGCCGACATCCTCCTGCCGGCGCATGGCCTGCTCCGCGCCAATCGGAGGCAACAGCGCGCGCCGAGGTTCGTAGGAGGGCTGATAGCCGGGTTGCTGCTGGTAGCGGCCTCCCTGCGGAGGTCCGTCGCCGAACAGAAACTCGATGAAGCCGCCGCCCATGCTGGCGCGCTCGGCGTAAGCCATTCGCACCGCGGCGACCGGCCGCTGCCCGGGCTGCCCGGCATAGATCACGGTGGGTTCAGTGGGCCGCCCGGCTTCGATCGCGGTGGCCTGATTGACGCCAGCCAGAAAGGACGCGCCGGCAAGCAGCGGAATAGACATTTTTTTCAGCATCGACGTACTCTGTACTGTTTCGTCGTGGGAGCGCCTGGATCGGCGCCGTTGCACGTGACCAACTAAAAACAAAACCGCCTCGGTTTGGTAAACGGAAACGCCGTTTCGATTCACCACGTCGGGAATTCCACGCGGTTTTGGACGGTAGCGTTTATTTTCGATGAACGCAGGCGATGCATGGTTAATCGTTGGTGTGCGGCACGAGCCGCACGCCTCGCCGGCAAGTTCCGGCGTGAACCTGACGTTAAATCGCATCTGCCTAAAACGTTACGAGTGCAGTCAGGGAAAATCTCATGCCGGTCAATCGCAGACGTTTTCGAATCGAACAGGCCTTTGTCGGCGACATGCCGATGCCCGCAGCGATGGACGGCGAGGCCGGCCCGATGCATCGCGAGATCATGAACGAACTTCGTTCGATCCGCGCCCAGATGGCCGCGCCGGGCCACGGTCCGGCTGCGAGCGCGACTGCCGAACCGGCAACGCAGCAAGTTGCCGCGGCGCAGGCGTTGCTCGAGACCTATCGCGCCCAGATCGAGCAATGTGAGAAGCTCAAGGTCGAGCTCGATCTGATTTACGATGCCATCAACCGCACCAAGCGGGAAATCGCGGTTCTGCACGGCAAGAGCTTCGACGGCAATGAAATGTCCAAGGTAACCGGCGAACTCGGCGCCGTGGTCGGCGGCACCGAGGAAGCGACCCAGCAGATCCTGGAAGCCGCCGAGGCGATCGATCAGGCCGCCAGCGCATTGAGCAAGGTGAACTCGGCCGATCAGCAAAAGATCCTGAGCGAGGAAATCAGTGAGCGCGTCGTCGCCATCTTCGAGGCCTGCAATTTCCAGGATCTCACCGGTCAGCGCATCAGCAAGGTGATGAGCACGATGAAATTCATCGAAAACCATATCACCGTCATGATGGACATCTGGGGTGGCGTCGATGCCATCCGGGCGCACGCGCCCCCGATCGTCGATGACCGCGAGGGCGACGCCAAGCTGCTGAACGGGCCGAGGCTGGACGGCGACGCCGGCCATGCTTCACAGAACGACATCGACGCCCTGTTCGACTGAACCCCGGTTTCACCCGATCAACAAGACGCCGGCCCCGGGCCGGCGTTTTTGCTTCCGGATCAGCGGGCGGCTGATCAGGCGCGTGGCGCGCAGCGGATATAGACCATGTTGCCGTAGCGAACCGCCGCATCCTTCTCGACGAAACGGGTGACCAGCACGCGACCGTCGAAGGAAACAATCTCGCGATCCTGCTCTCCGGGGGTCGGCCCGGGCGGACCGATGTAGTTCTTGCCGCTCGGGCTGCCCTTGAGGCGCAGTTCCTGCGGGGTCGCCTGATCGGCCAGATGCATGACGACGCCGCCTGTAGCACCGGCGGTGATCACGTAAGGCTGCTTGCACTGCGAGCGGGCGGCGGCTTCGGTGCGCGCGCGGTCATTGGGGTTTTGATATGAAGCGAGACCCCAGCGGCCGACGATCTCGTCGGCGCGAATGCTGGCGGGCATGTCCGGCGCCACCGCGGGTTCGGGAGGCGCCGAAGGCCCCGATGAGAATGACGGCAGGCTCATGCCGCCCCCGCACGCCCCCAGCAATATCGTCAGCGCCGAAGCGATCCCGAGATTGGCGACCGTCCGCACGCTACATGACCTGACCATGGTATTCCCCCGAACAAATTCGCGGCCGCACCCGTCCCGCAGCCAAGCTCAAAACTCCTTTCGGAGCAATGACGTCCCACTTAACTACGCTGCAGCCCCGATATGGTTTCCGAATCATCCTATATCAGCCTCACCAAGGGTTTAACCCCGTTGCTTGACAGGATTGGTTCCAAGCCATATTCCCGGGGACACCCTTAGCACTCCGATATCGCGATTGCTAAGGATACCGGGCCCTGCCCTGGCACGGCCGAATACGCCCGTCTTCAGAGCCACTTTCGATGGCGAACCAGACCTGAACCCGAGCCTTCACAAGGAACCGTCATGGCTAAATCAAAATTTCGTCCCCTGCATGACCGTGTCGTGGTCAAGCGCATCGACGCCGAAGAAAAGACCAAGGGCGGCATCATCATTCCCGACAGTGCCAAGGAAAAACCCTCGCAGGGCGAAATCACCGCCGTAGGCCCGGGTGGCCGTGACGAAGCCGGCAAGCTGATCCCGATCGACCTCAAGGTCGGCGACCGCGTGCTGTTCGGGAAATGGTCGGGCACCGAGGTCAAGCTCGACGGCGAGGAACTGTTGATCATGAAGGAGAGCGACATCATGGGCGTGTTGAGCTAACGGCGACGCCGGAGCCGCCACGTACTGGTCGTCACACCCGGGCAAAAGCGCGAAGCGCGCCTTCGCGCTCGGTGACCCCGGCATCCATCGTTTTTCGAAAGAATCTCGCAAAGCGATGGATTGCCGGGTCAAGTCCGGCAATGACCACAAGGGAGCGCGAAGAACCACTGTACTATTCATTCCAGGAGTAAATTCAAATGGCTGCCAAGGACGTCAAATTTTCCGGAGACGCGCGCGATCGGATGCTGCGCGGTGTCGATATTCTCGCCAATGCGGTGAAGGTCACGCTCGGCCCCAAAGGCCGCAACGTCGTCATCGAGAAAAGCTTCGGCGCGCCGCGCATCACCAAGGACGGCGTTACCGTCGCCAAGGAAATCGAGCTCGAGGACAAGTTCGAAAATATGGGCGCGCAGATGCTGCGCGAAGTCGCCTCCAAGACCAACGACACCGCCGGCGACGGCACCACCACCGCGACCGTGCTGGCGCAGGCGATCGTGCGGGAAGGCGCCAAATCGGTGGCCGCCGGCATGAACCCAATGGACCTGAAGCGCGGCATCGAGATCGCCGTGCATGCCGTGGTCAAGGACCTCGAAAAGCGCGCCAAGCCGGTCGCCTCGTCGGCTGAAGTAGCCCAGATCGGGACCGTCTCTTCCAACGGCGACGCCGCGATCGGCAAGATGATCGCGCAGGCGATGCAGAAGGTCGGTAATGAAGGCGTCATCACCGTCGAGGAAAACAAGTCGCTGGAGACCGAAGTCGACATCGTCGAGGGCATGAAATTCGACCGCGGCTATCTCAGCCCCTATTTCATCACCAACGCCGAAAAAATGACCGCGGAACTCGAGGACGTCTACGTGCTGCTGCACGAGAAGAAGCTGTCCGGGCTGCAGTCGATGCTGCCGGTGCTGGAAGCCGTGGTGCAGTCGGGCCGCCCGCTCCTGATCATCGCCGAAGACGTCGAAGGCGAAGCCCTCGCCACCCTGGTGGTCAACCGCCTGCGTGGCGGCCTCAAGGTGGCCGCCGTCAAGGCCCCGGGCTTCGGCGACCGTCGCAAGGCGATGCTGGAAGACATCGCGATCCTGACCGGCGGTCAGTTGATCTCCGATGAGCTCGGCATGAAGCTCGAAAGCGTCACGGTCAGCATGCTCGGCCGCGCCGGCAAGGTCGTGATCGACAAGGAAAACACCACGATCGTCAAAGGCGCCGGCAAGAAAAAGGACATCGAAGCCCGCGTCACGCAGATCAAGTCGCAGATCGAGGAAACCACTTCGGACTACGACCGCGAGAAGCTTCAGGAGCGGCTGGCCAAACTCGCCGGCGGCGTTGCGGTAATCCGCGTCGGCGGCGCCACCGAGATCGAGGTGAAGGAGAAGAAGGATCGCGTCGAGGACGCCCTCAACGCGACGCGCGCGGCGGTGCAGGAAGGCATCGTGCCCGGGGGCGGCGTCGCGCTGCTGCGCGCCAAGAAGGCCGTCGGCCGTATCCACCACGACAATTCCGACGTGCAGGCCGGCATCAATATCGTGCTGAAGGCGCTGGAGGCCCCGGTCCGCCAGATCGCCGAAAACGCCGGCGTCGAGGGCTCGATCGTGGTCGGCAAGATCCTCGAAAACAAGTCGGAGACGTTCGGCTTCGATGCGCAGACCGAGGAATATGTCGACATGGTCGCCAAGGGCATCATCGATCCGGCCAAAGTGGTACGCGCCGCGCTGCAGGACGCGTCGTCGGTGGCCGCGCTGCTGGTGACAACGGAAGCCATGGTCGCCGAGCTGCCAAAGGATGCGCCGCCGCCGATGCCGGGCGGCGGTGGCGGCGGAATGGGTGGAATGGGCGGAATGGGCTTCTGAGACTGCCCGACGCCGACCTACCGATCAATGAAGGCCGCCTCCTGGCGGCCTTCTTTTTCGGCATAAAGGCTCTACGGTAACGCCCGATTCCGCCCTCCTGAGGAAACCTGCATATGCGCACGCTTCTGCTCTGTCTGCTCGGTCTGATGACGGCTTCGCCGGATCTCGCGCTGGCCCAGATGAAGCTCCCGACCAAGGCGGCGCCGAACGCCGGCGAAGTCCGGTATTTCACGGCGATCGACGGGTTGATGGCCGGCAATGCCGACGTCGTGCTCAAGGAAACCCGCCAGGGCAAAACCGTCACCGCGGCGGTGCTTGATGTCTGCTATCCCGCAGAGAAGGGCGCCGACCGCAAAGACCGCTTCGTTGCCAACCTCACGGTCAACGGCCAGACCCTGACCGGCACGACGCAGAGTCTCGGTGACAAACTGCCGGTCACGATACGACTCGTCCGCAAGCCGACGGGCGACAGCTTTGAATTCCGGGGTCAGATCAGCGTCGGCCAGGCCGTGACGGATGTGATCTCGACGGACAATTCCGACCTCAGCGAAAAGGAATTCCAGGAAAGCCAGACCACCGATGACGGCATTGCGGCCGACCCGAAGGATTTCACCGAAGTGTCGCCGGAATCGATCGGCGTGCGGGTCAAGCTGGACGCGGTGCTGGATTTCCTAAAGGGGTTGAAGGGGCAGGATCTCGAGGTTTCCCTGAGCAGCCTCAGCGTCTCCTGCGACGCGATGCGCGCCGGCGAGCAAACCATCCACGTCAATATCGATCCGGAGCGCGCCGCAGCGCTGGTTGCGAAAGCCAAGTCGTCGCCAGGCGTGGTCGCCGCCGGCTGGACCAGCGGCGGCGTGGAGATGGATCGCACGATCCGTTTCGCTGCCGCCGACTGGCGCGACGGCGACAGGCTCAACAGGGACCGGCTGGCGGCAACGGTTTCCGGCGTGCTGGCAAAAACGCTGGCGGCGAAAGCGTCGGCGTCGGCCTGGGACGCCAATACCGGAAAGCTGAAGATCACGTTGAAGCGGCCGAGCCGGATATTTCCGGCACTGGGCCTCACCGAGACAATCGAGGTCACCGCCCTGGTGGCGCCGGACAAGCCCGGCGCGACCGACCGGCTGATGCTGTGGATCGGGAGCCCCGCCATTTCGACTTCGGACGAGGCGTCAGGCCCCAAACTCAATCTGGCGGACGAGTCCAGCCTCGACGAGGAAGGTGAGTTGAAGGACGACAACGGCTCGGTCGAGGCGCTGGCCAGGGAGTTCAAGGGCCAGCGCTGGGACGGCGACACGAACGGCTGGAAGTAACCAGATTCACCCGATCCCCGGAGTGCTTCGAAACGCTGCGGCTAGTCTAGTTGGTATTGAGGCGGAAGCGCAGCGTTCTCGGACCGACGAACGAGACAACATCGCCCTGCCGCCTCCAGGTCGCTGCCTCGCTCAGGGCGGCGACCAGTTCGTCATCGGCCTGCGCCCGCCCCGGCGGGCAGGAACGATCCTGCAGCGGCCCCGAGACGAAAATCACCGTGTTGCCCGCCACCGAAAACTGGCCCGTGCCGCTCTTGCACCAAAGTTCGAGAATCACCTCGCCGGCGTCGCCGATATCCAGCGACGGTATCCGCTTGGATCCGGGTTGCCGCGCCGCATCCAGGGTCATTTCGAGCCCGAACGGAAAGCCCTCATCGGCGCGAGCCGGGCCGGGATCGAAGGCCGCGGCAGCCAGCACCAGCGCCAATGCGGCGGCGCGCGTCGAGAACCTGGGCATAGAAATCATAAAGCCTCTCGAAATGTCGCTGCACGTGGATCCCGCGTCGTTCTAAGGAATGCGCGCGGCGTTGGCCAGAGCTGCCGCCAATCGTCGCTCGGGCGCCCGATGCCAGATCCGCTCACAACCTCGCGAAGCCACAGCACTCCCCGCCCCTCGCCCCCGGAGTCCATGCTAGCTAGGGTTGACCGCGACTGGCGGAAACCTGAGACTTTGGTCCAGCATATCTTGATCCTGCCTTTCATCTCAGGCCGTCAGGGCCATTCCCCGGAGACGTTGATCTGTGAACAATATCCGCTCGACGCTCGCGGCCGTTTGGCGGATCGCCGCTCCCTATTTTCGCTCCGAGGACAAGTGGGCCGGCCGCGCGCTGCTGGCGGCGGTGATCACCGCCGAGCTTGCCATTGTCGGCATCACCGTCCTGATCAATCAGTGGAACAGCCGCTTCTACAACGCGCTGCAGGAGCGAAACTGGGACACCTTCGTCACCGAGATCATCTATTTCTGCGTGCTTGCCGCCATCTACACGGTCATCGCGGTGTACCAGCTCTACCTCAATCAATGGCTGCAGATCCGCTGGCGTCGCTGGATGACCGCGCAGTATCTCGGCCAATGGCTGCATCAGGCCAACCATTACCGGATGCAGCTTCAGGGCGACGCCGCCGACAATCCGGACCAGCGCATGACCGACGACGTCAAGCTGTTTGTCGAACGGACGCTCAACATCGGGGTCGGCCTGCTGAGCTCAATCGTCACGCTGGCGTCCTTCGTCGTCATCCTGTGGGGGCTTTCCAACGCCGCGCCGCTGCACCTGTTCGGGCAGGATTTCGCGATTCCCGGCTATCTGGTCTGGGGCGCGTTGATCTATTCGGTTCTCGGCACCATCCTGACCCATATGATCGGCTGGCCGCTGGTCGGGATCGATTTCCGCCAGCAGCAGTACGAGGCTGATTTCCGTTTCAACCTGATACGGGTTCGGGAAAATTCGGAGCAGATTGCGTTGCTGCGCGGCGATGAAGCCGAGCGCGAACGCCTGCTGGTTCGCTTCGGACGCGTGGTCGAGAACTGGCTCGCCATCATGTCCCGCACCAAGAAGCTGACGGCGTTCACCGCCAGTTACTCGCAGGCTTCGGTGATCTTTCCCTACATACTGGTGGCTCCCGCCTACTTCGCGGGAAAAATTCAGCTCGGCGGCATGATGCAGACCGGATCCGCCTTTTCGAGCGTCCAGGGCGCGCTGTCGTTCTTCATCACCATCTACCGCCAACTGGCGGAATGGCAGGCGGTCGTGAACCGTCTCGACGGATTTGAGATGGGGATTGCTGCGGCGACCGAACTGGCGAACGGCGACAACAGGATTCACGTCATCCAGGCCGCCGGCGACGGCGCCATCGACCTCAAGGGGCTGGCGGTACGTTTGCCGAACGGAACGCCGCTGGTGAACGCGGACGGATTCCGCTTGCGCCAGGACGAACGCACATTGGTGACCGGGCCGTCGGGTTCGGGCAAGTCGACGCTGTTCCGGGCGATCGCCGGCATCTGGCCGTTCGGGACGGGTTCCATCGCCATTCCGGCGAACGCGACCTTGATGATGCTGCCGCAGCGACCCTATTTCCCGGTCGGCGCGCTGCACGCGGCGGTCGAGTACCCCGGCAAGGAGGGGACGTTCACGGCCGCTCAAATCGCCCAGGCGCTCGAGGCGGTGGGATTGCCGAAGCTGGCTCTGATGCTCGCCGAGCACGGTCACTGGAACCGGACGCTGTCGCTCGGCGAGCAACAGCGCCTTGCGCTCGCGCGCGCGCTGTTGCATGCGCCGCAATACCTCTTCCTCGATGAGGCAACCGCCTCGCTTGATGAACCCTCCGAGGCGGCGCTGTATGGCTTGCTCAGGGAGAAACTGCCGGCCACCACCATCGTTTCGATCGGCCATCGCTCGACGCTTGACGCCTTCCACAAGCGCAATGTCGTGCTGCTCCGCGACGGAGATGGATTTGAGCTCCGGGACGCCGGCGAACAGCCAACGCCGTCATAACGACAGGCGCCGGGGATGCTGCCGGCGCCTACGTTCATCCGTCTTACTTCAAGAAGAAGGGCGGCAGATCGCTCTGCCGCCCCCAACGTCCCGAGAAAAGAAGTTACTTCAAGTTGGTCATCGCGGTCAGGTCAGCCGAAAGCTTGACGATGCCGGTCGCGCCGCACCAATTGGACCCGACGCCAGATGGATTGATCGCCGTTATCGATGTTCCAGACGTTGCGGTGATGTTTCCGCGGGCTGCGAAATCGCTCGTGAACGCGTTGCAATCTCCCTTCGACAGGTTGGTGTCGGAGTAGCGAACATCCAGCGTGAACACCTTGTAAGTGAAGCCGACGCCGATGTTCCAGGTATTGTAGTCGGCATAGTTGATGCCATTCGGGAACGGCCCCGCAAAGCCGGGATTGGTAAAGCCCGTTCCGTAGAAGGAATCGGAGGTTCCAAGCCACTGCCGGCCGAACTCGCCGGAGATGTACATGCCGACGCCGCTGCTCCCGAATGTGGAGCTGGGCGCCGTGAACTTGCCGGTGATCGATGCGTAGTTGCCCCAGGCGCCGGACCCCAGGAAGCTCGGCGTGTAGTATTCGGTGGCGCCGATCGCGAACATGTCGTTGAGGGTCACGTTGACCTTGGCGTAGGCCTCGAAGAAACTCAGGTTCCTCTTGATGACGTTACCGTTGAAAAGCACATTGGTGGCGCATTCGTTGCCGAGCGGTACGCCCGCCGTATCGAAGGGTGCGCCGTAGTGGCAGGTGCCGCCCGGATACAGATAACCCCAAACGCCAAAGTCGAAGGCGAACATGCCAAAGGTGGGACGGATGCCGCCATAGATGTCGATTTCAGCTGCCGCGCGGTTCGGGAACGAGATGCTCGCACCTGCCAGGCCGACGTAGAGCTGCAAGTCCTTGCTGACGTTGTAGCGCGGCTCGAAGTAGGCTGCGACCGAGGGCTTGTTGTTGGATTGGGTGATGCCGCGGAAGACGTAATTGCTCATGATCGCGCCGCCGAAGGCGATATCCCAGGGATCGAACACCACCGGCGGCGGCGCCTTGTAGGCCTTGACGCGCATGTCCGCCGCGAGAGCCGAACCCGATATCATTGTCAGCGCCGTTGCCAACAAAGCCAACTTCTTCATGACAATCCCCATTACCGTTAAGACAATCCGGTTCCGGGGTCCCAGGGACGAACGGCAACCGACTGCAGTGAAATTCCTAACCTGAATGCAATCTGGAACTTGCCCGGGGTGGCGTGAAGCAAAAAAGACCGGCATATGCCGCCTTTTTGGGCGCTTACGACGTTTTTCGGAAATGTTATAGGCGGGTGTTGCATTCGGACAACAACTTCGGGCTTCTCGCGGTTAATGTGCATTGGAGGGCGTTTGCCGCACGAACAAGGTCGTCGCCGCCGCAACGATCCCGCGAATCAAACCACGTGCATGGTCAACACGCGTTCGCCCGAAATCGCGAAAGGCCGCAGCGGCTAACGCTGCGGCCTGAACGTGATCTGCTGCTACCGGAGTGTGCTACGTATCGTCGTCCCCGCTGGAGGGCGCGCCCCATGAAGGCACCGGGCTCGAGGCCGCGGGGCTGGGAGACGCCCAGCTTGCAGCCGCGGGCTGAGGCGTCGGGACAGCCATCGGCTCCGGAGCCGGAGCCGCCGCGGGCTTGGGTGCGGCACGTTTGCGCGCGGCAGGTTTGGGGGCTGCGGGCATGGGGGCGGTGGGCTTGGCGGCCGCCTTCTTGGCTGGGCTCTTTCTGGCGCTGGTCTTCCCGGCGGATTTCTTGGCTGATTTCTTGGCGGATTTCTTGGCCGATTTTTTCGGAGCCGATTTCTTGGCGGATTTCTTGCCGCCTTTCTTCGCGGACTTACTGGCCTTCTTTGCCGACTTCTTCGCGGATCTCTTCTTGGCCGTCACCAGACTTTTCCTGGCTTTTTTAGCCTTCTTACCCTTTTTGCTCTTCTTCCCTTTAGCCATCGTGAACCTCCTGTTGCCGCGATCAAATGTCTATCAGGCAAGTCGTCCGCTTCCGCGCGGGGCCAGTCGATTCAGTTCAATCCTGGCCGGGGACCGCCTGTCGCCCAATCGAGAAGCTCAATCGTGTGCACCACAGGAACTGACGTGCCGCCGGCAATCTGAACCATGCACCCAATATTGCCCGCTGCAATCATGTCCGGCTTCACTGTCGCAATATTGGCGACCTTTCGATCGCGCAACCTGCTCGCAATGTCAGGCTGGAGAATGTTGTAAGTCCCCGCCGAACCGCAACACAAATGGCTCTCAGGCACATCTTTCACCACGAAACCGTTCTTGGAAAGCAATTCTTTCGGGGCCTGCGTGATTTTCTGTCCGTGCTGCAGCGAACATGCGGAGTGATAGGCGATGATAATGTCGCCGCGTTGCTGCGCTGGCTGCAGTTCGATGCCGCTGACATACTCGGTAATATCCTTGGTCAACGCGGAAACCGTGGCGGCTGGACCGGCGAAATCGCGGTCCTCGCGTAGCATGAAGCCATAGTCCTTGATGACTGTGCCGCAACCCGATGCCGTCACCAGAATGGCGTCGAGGCCGCCCCGCTCGGCCTCCCCGAGCCAGACGCCGATGTTGGCGCGGGCACGCGCCAGCGCGTCGCCGTCGCGTCCGAGATGGTGGGTCAGCGCGCCGCAACATTGCTCGTCCTTGACCAGCACGACCTCGATGCCGTGACGCGTCAGCAGACTGACGGCGGCCTGATTGATGCGCGGCGCCAGCACCTGCTGGGCGCAGCCCTGCAGCAGCGCGACGCGCCCGCGCCGTTCGCCGATCGCCGGAAAAACGCTGCCTCCGGCAGGTCCTGATGGCGGCAGCCTGCCCGGCGCCAGCGCCAGCATCGCCTTGATTCGCCGCAACAAACCCGGCGATGCCGGGGCCGCCTCGGGGGTCGGCAGCAAGGCGCCGAGCGGCCGGCCGAGCCGGGCCAGAATCATGCTCCAGCGGAACAGTTGAGGCCGCGGCAGCACAAAGGCGAGCACCGCGCGGAGCGCGCGCTCGGTCAGCGGCCTGGTATAGTCCTTTTCAATTCTCACCCGCGCCTGGTCGACCAGATGCATGTAGTTCACGCCCGACGGACAGGTGGTCATGCAGGCGAGACAGGAGAGGCAGCGGTCGATGTGCTTGACCACCTCCCGGGTCGGCGGCCGGTTCTTTTCCAGCATTTCCTTGATCAGGTAGATCCGCCCGCGCGGGCTGTCGAGTTCGTCGCCGAGCAGCACGTAGGTTGGGCACGTCGCAGTGCAGAACCCGCAGTGCACGCAGGCGCGCAAGATCCTGTCGGCCTCCGCGACATCGGGATCGGCGAGTTGCGCCAGGCTGAATTCGGTCTTCATGTTGCAGCCCCTCTGGTCATCCGGCCGCGATTGAGGATGTTCTTCGGATCGAAGCCGTGGCGGACGCGTTCACTCAACCGCGCCAGGCCGCCTGGCTGGGGATGGAACACATCGACGTTGCGCCTGACTTGTTCGGACGCGCGTATCAGTGTGGCATGGCCGCCGGCGGCGTCGACCTGCGCGCGCACCACGGCCGCTTGCGCGTCCGGTTTCGGCGGCAGCGCCGCCCAGATCAGGCCACCGCCCCAGTCGTAGACCACGTCGCCGCCGGTGCCCCGCGACAGCGCCTGGCCGAGTGCGCCGCCGGCGGCCGGCGGACAGACGATCCGCCACACCGGCCAAGCGCCCAGCGCGCCGGCGGCCGCAAACGGTTTGACATCGCGAATCGAACGCCAGATCGCCGCCGAGCCGGTATCCTGCACAGTATCCGCCGCGCCAAACGGCGCCAGCAGCGCAGCCAGCGCGGCCGCGCGATGCACCGCAGAGGCGGTGATACCTTCCAGCCGCAGCAAGGTGATCGCCTGCCCTGCCGGCCCGATGTCGGCAAGCCCGCTGATATCAGCCCGAAACGCCGACGCGGGCAGGTGCGCCGCCCCCGATACGTCGAATGGCGAACCCAGCGCCGCCGTCATCGCCCGGTTGGCGGTCGCATCATCGAGACCGCGCAGCAGCAGCGTGCGCTCGCTTTCGGGCCTCGGCATCACCTTCAAGGTCACTTCCGTCATGACCGCGAGCGTGCCCCACGACCCCGCCAGCAATTTGCAGAGGTCGTAGCCGGTGACGTTCTTCACGACCTTGCCGCCGGCCTTGAAGCTGTCGCCGAAACCCGACACCGCGTGCGCGCCCAGCAGATGGTCGCGCGCGCCGCCCGCCCGGATGCGGCGCGGACCCGCGAGCCCGGCGCCGATCATGCCGCCGATGGTTCCGATATCAGGGGTGCCCAGCAGCGCCGACGTATTGATCGGCTCGAACGCAAACTGCTGATTCTTGGAATCGATCAGGCTGAGCACATCGGCCAGCGGGGCGCCCGCCTGCACGGTGATGATCAGCTCGTTCGGCTCGTAGGCCACGACCGCGTTCAGCTCCGACAGATCGAGCAGCGCATTGGTCGTCATCGGCTGGCCGATCAGCCGCTTCGAGCCGTGGCCGACGATTTCCAGCGGCTGCTCGCTGGCGATCGCCGCGCGCACCGCCTGCTCGACATCCCCAGCATCACGTATCTTGGAGGTTTCCACGTGCCCGCCCGTCAAAACCGCGGAAGATCGGGAAAGGCGAGCTTGCCGCCGTGCACGTGCACGCGGCCGAGCTCGGCGCAGCGATGCAGGGTCGGAAACACCTTGCCCGGATTGAGCAGGCCCTGGGCATCGAACGCGCATTTCAGCCGCTGCTGCTGGTTGAGATCGATCTCCGAGAACATTTCCGGCATAAGGTCGCGTTTCTCGACGCCGACGCCGTGCTCGCCGGTCAGCACGCCGCCGAGTTCGACGCAGACCCTGAGGATATCGGCGCCGAAAGCCTCGGCCTTGTCCATCTCGCCGGGCTTGTTGGCATCGTACAGGATCAAGGGATGCAGATTGCCGTCGCCGGCATGAAACACATTGGCGACGCGGAGACCGTATCTCTCGGAAAGGCCGCGGATTCGCGCCAGCGCTTCCGGCAGTTTGCCGCGCGGGATGGTGCCGTCCATGCAGAGATAATCGGGTGAAATCCGCCCCACCGCCGGAAATGCCGCCTTGCGGCCGGCCCAGAACAGATTGCGTTCCACCTCGGAAGTGGAAATCTGCAGGGTGGTGGAGCCGCAGCCTCGCGCGATCGCTTCGACGCGGCTGATCAGCTCATCGACCTCGATGCCGGGACCATCGAGTTCGATGATCAGGAGCGCCTCGACGTCGAGCGGATAGCCGGCATGCACAAAGGCTTCAGCGGCGTGGATCGCCGGCCGGTCCATCATTTCCATGCCGCCCGGAATGATGCCGGCGCCGATGATCCGCGCCACGCATTCGCCGGCGGCCTCGACTTCGGCGAAACCGACCATCAGGGCGCGGGCGGTTTCCGGCTTCTGCAGAATCCGCACCGTGACCTCGGTGATGACGCCGAGCAGGCCTTCCGACCCCGTGATGATGCCCATCAGGTCGTAGCCCGAGGTTTCGGCGGACTTGCCGCCGACCTTGATGATTTCGCCTGTGATCAGCACGATTTCGCAGCCCAGTACGTTGTTGGTGGTCATGCCGTATTTCAGACAATGGACGCCGCCGGAGTTTTCCGCGACATTGCCGCCGATCGAGCAGGCGATTTGCGACGACGGATCGGGCGCATAATAGAACCCGGCGTGCGCGACCGCCTGGCTGATGGCAAGATTGGTAACCCCCGGCTCGGTCACCACCACACGATTGTCGAAATCGATCTCGCGGATCCGCTTGAATTTGCCGAGGCCCAGCAAGACGCCGTCGGCCAGCGGCAGCGCGCCGCCGGACAGCGAGGTGCCGGAACCGCGCGGCACCACCTTGATGCCCTGCTCGAAGCAGTATTTCAGAACCTGCGACACCTGTTCGGTGGTGCCCGGCAGCACCACCACCATCGGCGGCTGACGATAGGCCATCAACCCGTCGGACTCGTAAGGGACCATCTCGGCCGCGCTGTCGATCACGCCCTCGCCCGGCACGATCGCCCGCAGCGCCGCCACGATGTCGTCGCGGCGCGCCAGCACCGCCTGATCGGACGCGGGCATCCTGATGGTCATCGGTGGGTCTCCCATGCCAGAAGCGGGCGCCGGCATTTCGCGCCCGCAGGTTTTTCATTGGGAAATCAAGCACGTCTGGAGCGCTTTGGGTAGATCGCCAAAGCATGTACCGCCGGAATGCCGGCTATTCCGGCACGACCGACCGTCCACGCGCGTCAAGACCCGAAAGCGCCGCCGCCAGAGCCTCGCGGTTGGAGTTGGATCGATCCGCCGCAAGCGCGGGGCGGCAACGATCTCGCGCCTCTGGACGCGGCGCAGCGCCTCTACAAAAAATCGCAAAACAACCCCATGCAAAGGTCCGGCCCCGAAGCAAGCCGACCATCGCGGAATGCATGTCCAGGCTTGTCCGGCGCGCCACGCGATCTTTCCGCACAGCGGAACAGGCGGGGAATCCGAGGGCCGCAACAGGAGATATTTTGCCGCCTCAAGCGAAATTTCTCTACGCTCGCAATCTATTGCGGGGCATACTGGCCGCTTCAAAGGGAGATCAGGAAAATGCGTGAAGCGGTCATTGTTTCTTATGCGCGAACCGGGCTGGCGAAGTCCGGCCGCGGCGGGTTCAACATCACCCCGCCGATGTCGATGGCGGCCCACGCCATCAAGCACGCCGTGGCGCGCGCCGGCGTCGACAAGGATTACGTCGAGGATTGCTATCTCGGTAATTGCGCCCATGGCGCCCCCAATATCGGCCGTCAGGCCGCGCTGCTCGCGGGCATGCCGAAGTCGACGGCCGGTGTGTCGGTCAACCGTTTCTGCTCGTCAGGACTGCAGACCATCGCGATGGCGGCCAACAGCATCCGCTCGGACGGCGCCGATTGCATCGTGGCCGGCGGCGTCGAAAGCATCTCGATCCCGGGCGGCGGCGCGCCGAAGGAATCGATTGATCCGGACCTGCTGAAGGCGGCGCCCGATATCTTCATGGCGATGATCGACACCGCCGATATCGTGGCCGAGCGCTACAAGCTCAGCCGCGAATACCAGGATGAGTACTCGCTGGAATCCCAGCGCCGCATGGCGGCCGCGCAGCAGGCCAACAAGTTCAAGGACGAAATCGTCCCGATGAAGACCAAAATGAAGGTGGTCGACAAGGCGACCAAGGCCGAGAGCATCGTCGACTACACGGTCGACCGCGACGAGTGCAACCGCCCCGAAACCACGATGGAAGGCCTTGCCAAGCTCGAGCCCGTCAAGGGCCCCGGCAAGTACGTCACCGCCGGCAACGCCAGCCAGCTGTCGGACGGCGCCGCAGCCGTCGTGCTGATGGAAGCCAAGGACGCGGAAAAGCGCGGCCTGCAGCCGCTCGGCCGCTTCGTCGCCTGGGCGGCGGCGGGCTGCGAGCCCGACGAGATGGGCATCGGTCCGGTGTTCGCGGTGCCGAAGCTGTTGAAGCGCCACGGCCTCAAGGTCGAGGACATCGACCTCTGGGAACTCAACGAGGCGTTCGCCAGCCAGTGCCTGTATTCCCGCGACCAGCTCGGCATCGATCCCGAAAAGTACAACGTCAACGGCGGCTCCATCGCCATCGGCCATCCCTTCGGCATGACCGGCGCGCGGCTGACCGGCCACATCCTGCAAGAGGGACGCCGGCGCAAGGCCAAGTGGGGCGTCGTGACCATGTGCATCGGCGGCGGCCAGGGCGGCGCCGGCCTGTTCGAAATCTACAGTTGAGGCTTGTCGAGATCCGCCATTAGCCGGCGTCGGAAAAAAACCAGCAGCGCGACGGGTGACCGCCGCGCTGCTTTGTTTTTTTGAATCCGGCCCCGCAAGTTGCCGGCTGTCCAACGCTTCGGCCTGCCCTGCTGCGCTGTCTTATGATATACGGGAAATATATGCTTGGGATGGGCGGAGGCGCCAGCGCTCGCCTTCCGGCGGCCGATGCGGGGGACGATTTGAAGCCGAAAACGCCAAGGAAAAGCCGATCTCGCGTCGCCAAAGGCGAGGACGGCACGCTGACCGATCGTGCGTACCGCGAACTCGAGGAGATGATCGTCACGCTGCAATTGTCGCCGGGAACGGTATTGTCGGAGCAGGCGCTTGCGGTGCGCCTGAAGATCGGCCGGACCCCGATCCGCGAAGCCTTGCAGCGCCTCGCGCGGGACGGGCTGGTGGTGATCATGCCGCGGCGCGGTATCATGGTCTCCGAGATCAATCTGCGGCTGCAACTGCGACTGCTCGAGGTGCGGCGCGAACTCGAGCGGCTGATGGCGAGTCTGGCGGCCGAGCGCGCCACACCCGACGAGCGCCGCGAATTCGCCGAGGTCGCCGAATCCATGCTGGCCGCCGCCGCGAAATCCGACGACATTGCCTTCATGCGGCTCGACCAGCGCTTCAACATCCTGATTGCGACCGCCGCCCGCAATGAATTCGCGCGGCGCTCGATGGGACTGATGAACGCGCTGTCGCGCCGGTTCTGGTACCAGCACTATCAGGAAGTCGCGGACCTGCCGCTGGCGGCAAAGCTGCATGCCGCGGTCGCCGAGGCGGTTTCGCAGAAGAAAGCCAAGGCGGCTGCGACCGCGTCGGACCGGCTGATCGATTACATCGAGGACTTTGCGCGCAAGACACTCGATGCGTGAGGGGCCACTTACCTCTCCCGCTTGCGGGGGAGGTCGCCGCGCGGAGCGCGGCGGGTGGGGGAATTCTCTCCAATGGCATCGGCGTGTGCGGATAGTCCCCCACCCCGGCCCTCCCCCGCAAGCGGGAGAGGGAGAGGATTCCGCCGCATCAATCAAACGTAATCACGCTGCGGATGGCTTCGCCGCGCTTCAGCGCCGCAAAACCGTCGTTGATCTCGTCGAGCCTGATGCGGCGGGTGATCAACTCGTCCAGCATCAGCGAACCGTCGAGATAGGCCCGCGCCAGCAGCGGAAAATCGCGGCGCGGACGGGCGTTGCCGTAGCTGACGCGACGGATGCGCTTCTCTTGCATCAGCGAGCCCCATCGGAACGAGACGTCCTTGTCGACGTCGATCTTGCCGAGCCAGATGATCTGCCCGCCGGGCCGCACCGCTTCGGAGGTCACCCGAAACGCCGACACGCTGCCGGCGGATTCGATCACGACGTCGACGCCGCGGCCGTTGGTCTGGCGTTTTCCGACAGCAATCGCATCGTCCTTCGACGCATCGACGCCATGGGTGGCGCCCATCTTCGCGGCAAGCAGCAGTTTGGCCGGATTGACATCAACAGCGATGATGGCGCCGGCGCCCGCCAGCCGCGCACCCTGCACCGCGGCGAGGCCGACCGCGCCGCAGCCGATCACCATGACGGTGTCGCCATGCGCGATCGCCCCCAAATTGAGCGCGGCGCCCGCGCCGGTCATGACGCCGCAGCCGATCAAGCAGGCCCGGTCGAAGGGTATTTCCTTCGGAACAGGTATCGCCTGCTGGTCGGGCACGATGGAGTACTCGCCGAACGATCCCAGGAACATCAATTGCTGGACACCGCGGCCATCGGCCAACGTGCCGCGAATTGCGCCGTCGAACGCCACGGCCTTCGGGCCCAGCCCGAGATATTCCTCGCACAGGATCGGCGCGTCGCGGTCGCAGTAAAAGCAATGTCCGCAATGCGGGTTCCACGACAACACCACGTGGTCCCCGACCTTGACGCCGCGCGCCGCGGGACCAATCTGCTCCACGATGCCGGCGGCCTCGTGGCCCAGCACGATCGGCAGCGGATAGCGCAGCGATCCCTCGATCACTTCAAGATCGGTATGACACAGCCCGGCGGCGCGAATCCGGACCAACACGTCGGTCGGCTTCAGCGCCGCCGCGGTGATGGTCTCGATCGACATCGGCGTTTGCGCGGCATGCAGCACCGCAGCGCGATACTGCAAGGCCATCAGGCGACCGCCTTGCCGGAAAGCGCCGCAAGCGCCTGATCGATGTCGGCCGAAGTCAGTTCCCATTCATTGTCGAAATTCGCCACCACCGCCGCCATGAACGGCTCGACCAGGGCCCGTGCCTTGTCTCTGTCGCCGAGATGATCGAGCAGCAGCGCCAGCGCGAGCTGGCGCGGCTCCGGACCTTCATAGCTCCACTCGAATCCGTTCATGGTGAACTCGACCACATCGACGCCGGGGTCGAGTGGCGCGCCGTCAACGATGACCTTGACGCCATCGATGGTCCGGTCTCCCGCATAGCGCTTCATGTCAGTCTCCCGCTTCGACCCGAATGCTTGCCCCGGTCACGAGGCGACCTCGATCTGGCCCGCGATCACCCGCATCACGTCGCGGTCCCCATAGGCCTGCGCCAGGGTGCCTGAGAACATCACTTCGCCGCGCTCCAGAACATAGATCCGGTCGACGTAATCGGGAATGTGGTGGACGTTGGATTCGGCGATCAACACACCCTTGCCCATGGCGCGGATCGAGGCGACGCCCTCGGCTATCAGGGGAATGATCGCCGGCGACAGGCCCTCGAAGGGTTCGTCGAGCAGCAGCAGTTTTGGGTCGAGCGTCAACGCCCGGGCGATCGACACCATCTTGCGCTCGCCACCGGACAGTTGCGCGCCGCCGCGCGCCAGATATTGCCGTAGCTTCGGGAATACCGTGTAGGCCTCCTCGATTCGCACGGCGGCCGCGCGGCCGGACGGCCGCGTCCAGGTCGAGAGTTCGATATTCTCGGCTACGGTCAGGTCCGCATAGACTTCGGACTCTTCCGGTGAGAACCCGATACCGCTTTGGGCGATCTGCCAGGTCGGCAGCCTGGTCAGGTCTGCGCCGTCAAAACTGATGCTGCCGGATTGCGCACGGCGATAACCCATGATGCTGCGGAAGGTCGTGGTCTTGCCGGCGCCGTTGCGCCCGACCAGACAGACCAGTTCGCCCGCGGCCACCGACAGGCTGATGCCGTTGAGGATGCGGCTACCCTCGATGTCGACCTTGAGGTTCGAGAGATCGAGCATCATTGCATCTTTCTCAGGGTTTGCGGACGCGTTCCCACCACGGCCGAAATCATGGCCGGATCCTTGAAGAAGGCATCGGGCGCCATGTCGGCCAGCACGGCGCCTTCCTGCAAAGCCACGATGCGGTGCGAATAGCGCTCGACCAGATCCATGTCGTGCTCGACCTGGACGATGGCACGCACGCCCGCGGCCTTCGCAGCGGTGACGAGAACCTCCATGATCGCATGCTTTTCGCCGGACGAAACGCCGCTGGTCGGCTCGTCCAGCAGGATCACGCTCGGATTGAGCGCGAAGGCGCTGGCGATATCGAGCAGTTTCTTCTCGCCCTGCGACAGCGTCGAGGCTACGGTTTCGAGGCGGGCGCGCAAGCCCAGCACTTCCGCGACGCGCTCGGCATCGGCCTGCAGCACGTCGTCGCGCCCGAGCGAGCGAAACGGATTGCCGACCCGGCGCAACCGGGAGGCTACCGCCACCGCCAGCGTTTCCCGCACCGTCAGTGCCGGGAAGATATTGACCAGCTGGAAGGCGCGCGACATGCCGCGTCGTGCGAGCTCGACCGGCCCGATGCCGGCGATGTCCTGCCCCATGAAGCGAACCGCTCCCACCGTCGGCCGCAGCAGCCCGGTGACGACATTGACCAGCGTCGTCTTGCCGGCCCCGTTGGGTCCGACGATCGAGACGAACTCGCCGTCGCTGACCGAGAACGAGACATCGCTGAGCGCCTTGAACACGCCAAAGGCCTTGGTGACGTTGATGGTCTCGAACAGCGGAGCGGCTGCGGATGCGGGAACTGGCTGCATCTCACTTGCCTCCCTTGCGCCGGTTGGCCATCGCCTCGACGGTGCCCGACAGGCCCTGCGGCATGAACACCACCAGCAGCACTAGCACGCTGCCCATCACGAACCGCCAATATTGCGTGACCGACATCACAAAATCCTGCAGGAGCACGAACACCAGCGCGCCGATCGCAGGGCCGGCGAAGGTGCCGCTGCCGCCAAGCACCGCCATGAAGACCAGATTGCCGGAATGGGTCCAGTACGCCAATTCGGGGTCGGCCAGTCCGGTGGTGACGGCGAGGATGGTTCCGCCAATGCCGCCATAAACAGCCGAGATCACGAAGGCGGTCAGCCGCATGCGGAAAATCTGCACGCCGACATAGGCGGCCTTGCCGGCATTCTCGCGGATCGCCCGCAGATGCAGGCCGAACGGCGACTGGGTAATGCGCCACATCGCCAGACCGAGCAGCGCAAACAGCACCAGCGAATAGTAGTAGAACGGCCCGGTCAGGAACGCAGTCTTGCCGCCGCGCCATTCCATGCCGAGCAGCAGCGGTCGCAGCACCCGCATGCCCTGGTCGCCGCCGGTGATGCCGTAGAACTTGAACAGGAAGGAGTGAAACAGCATGCCGAAGGCCAGCGTCAGCATGCCGAAGAAGATCCGGGTGTAGCGAACGCAGAGCGCACCGATCACCAGCGACATCAGCCCAGACACCAGCGCCGCCGTGATCAGCAACAGCTCAAAACTCAGGATTCCGAATTTCGAGGTCAGCGCCGCGGCGGTGTAGGCGCCGACACCGAGAAACATCGCGTGCCCGAACGACAACAGCCCGGTGGTGCCGAACAGCAGGTTGAATCCCAACAGCGCGATGCCGTAGCCGACGAACGGCAACATCAGCATCAAGGCATAGGGCGACGCAACCATGGGCAGCAGCGCCATGATCGCAATCAGCCCGAGCAGAACCCACAGCCCGTTGATGCGCGGTGCGATGCGCCGCACCGGCGTGTCCGAAGCAATGTCGATCGAGGGGGTGCTCACGCCGTGGCCTTCCCGAACAGGCCGGCCGGCCGCACGATCAGCACGATGACGACGACGAGATAAACCGACAGCATTTCCATCTCGGGCACCAGCGAGATGGCCGCCGCGCGCATCCATCCGACCACGAGCGCGCCGACCAGCGCGCCGCGCATGCTGCCGAGCCCGCCGATCACGACGACCGCGAAGGATTCCACCACGAGTTCGACCGCCATATCGAGCGACGCCGCGCCCGACGGCACCACCAGCGCGCCGCCGACCGTGCCCAGCATGCAGCCGACGGTGAACACCAGCGCGAAGATCTTCGAGGCATTGACGCCGAGCCCTTCCGCCATGTCGCGGTTCTCGGCGGTCGCGCGCACGATGCGGCCGGTCTTGGTGCGTTCGAGAAACAGGCCGAGCCCGGCCGCGATCGCAAGACTGGCGGCGATCACCAGCAGATTGTAGGTCGGCACCCTCACTCCCAGAAAGTTGGCCGTGCCGTAGGCCATGTAGACGTTGTCCATGGTGCGCGGCGTCGCGCCCCACAGGAAGCGAAACACATCCTGGAACATCAGCAGCAAGCCGAAGGTGATCAGCAGCTGATAACTTTCATCGCGCCGATAGACCGTGCGCAGCACGCGCTCGATCGGCAGCCCGACGATGCCGATGGCAAGACCGGCCATGATCAGGACGGGCAGGAACAGCACCGGCGGCATGCCGAGTTTGATGGCAATGCCGACGGCGGTAATACCGAAATAGGCGCCGAGCGCGTAGAACGAACCGCAGGCCAGGTTGACGATCTTCTGCACGCCGAACACCAGCTGCAGTCCGGCCGCCACGAGAAACAGCACGGCGGCGTGGAAGGTGCCGCCAAGGACGACGTCCACAAGCTCAGTCATGCCTCAGACCGGCATCTTGGCGGTCTTGATCCACTGCCAGAAATCCATACCGGGCGGCTTTTGCAGCTGTTCCGCCGTGAAGGTGTCGACCGAGGCCAGCGTCGGGAAGTCGTACTTGTTCTTGTTGGTCGACGGGCCCTGATAGAACACCTGTTCGGCGATCTTGTCCTTACGGAAGCGGCCCTTGCCGCCGAGGCTTTCGACCTCGAGCCCGGGCATCGCCTCGGCGACCTGCTCGGGCGTCGGCCACTTCTTCAGGGCTTTTTGCGCGGCCTCGACGCCGGCCTTGTAGGTGGCAAGGGCAAAATAGGCGCGATCGGCTTCCCAGTGCGGCGCTTCCTTGTACTTGTCCATGTAATCCGCAACGAATGCCTTCTGCAGCGCCGACGCCTGGGGGTGGTCGAAGTACAGCGTGTTGTGGCCGAAGATGATGCCTTCCGGCATGAATTCCTTCTTGAGCTGGTTGAGCTGCCAGCCGGCGGCCGGCAGCACCAGCTTGACGCCCTCGAACAGGCCCGCCGCGTGTCCCTGTTTCATGAACACGGGCAGATCGGCGAATAGCATCGAGGAGAAGATCAGATCCGGCTTGGCGGCGTTGAGCGCGGCGATATGCGACGTCAGGTCCATGGTGCCGACCTTCGGCCATTGTTCCGCGACGAACTCGGCCTCGACGCCGTAGCGCGCCAGGATCTGCTTGAACGCTTCCCAATTGTTGCGGCCGTAGGAGTAGTCGGGATTAATGCCGGCCACCCGCTTGAACTTGCCCTTGAAATGCTTGACCGCCAGCAGCGACCCCATCACCGCTTCGCATTCATTGTCGGTGGATCGGAAAACATACTTCGAATTCGGCATCATCTCCTTGACGCCGTCCTGGGTGGTGCCGTCCCACATCACGGTCAGCACCTGTTCTTCCTCCGCCACCGGCGCTACTCCCAAACTGACCCCGGTCGAGATCAGGCCGTGGATGGTATCGACCTTTTCCTGCAGGATCAGGCGCCGAAGCCGTTCGATGGTGTCCTTCGGGTTGGTCTCTTCCTCGATCACCAGCTCGAATTTGCGTCCGGCAATGCCACCCTCCTTGTTCATGCGCTCGGTGGCCCACTGCACCGCGCGAATGCCGCACTCGCCGGCGGTCCCGGCGACGCCGGAGCGCGGCGCGATAATTCCGATCCTGAGCGGCTTGTCCTGCGCCAGCGCGGGCGAAAAAATCCGCGGAGCAGCCGCGGCCAGGATGCCTGTACCTGCGAGCTTGGAAAAATCGCGACGCGTGAGCTTCATGGTTGCCTCCCGTTATCGTTGCGCATTTGGCACGCGCCGTTGGCATACCATAAATATATCAGCGACATCGCATCAAGCGGTTTTTTCGGGCGAGGGCCCGAAAAGCTGCGATAAAGTTCGTTGCCCCGCTGATAGGCTGGTGATATATTAGATGATAGCCCTGCGACAGACGGAGACCGCGACATGGAATTATCGTCAAGCCCGATGACCGAGCGGCAGCGGAATTACCGGGCGACGTACCGGCACCGCATCGCAGGCTGGTACAATGGTTGGCTCCACGCCTTCGTGATCTATGTGATCGGATTCACCGCGCTGTGGGTCTATTTCGCCAATATCAGTTCCATACGCTGGTGGGAGCTGTTGATCGTCCCGGTAACGTTCCTCGCCGCCAATTTCTTCGAGTGGTGGATCCACCGCTTCGTCATGCACCGCCCGTCGCAGGTCAAGGCGTTTCGCGCGATCTACAACCGGCATACTTTGATGCATCACCAGTTCTTCACCGAGCAGGAGATGCGCTTCGCCGATCATAACGACTGGCGCGTCACGTTCTTTCCGCCCTACGCGCTGGTCACCTTCACCATGATGTCGATCCCGCCGGCGCTGGCGCTGGGCTGGCTGGTCTCGCCCAATGTCGGCTGGCTGCTGATATCGACCACGACATCGATGTACCTGATCTACGAATTCATGCACTTCTGCTGCCACGTCGATGAAAACTGGTTCGTGCGCAACGTACCCTTCGTCAACACCATCCGACGTCATCATACCGCCCATCACAACCAGTCGATCATGATGGAGCGCAATATGAACCTGACCTTCCCGGTGATGGACTGGCTGTTCGGCACCTCGGATCTCGATCGCGGGCTGATCGGTCATCTGCTGAACGGCTATGACACCCGCTTCGTGAAGACCAACATGCGCAAGACCTCGCGCACGCCGAAGCCGGACATGGCGCGGTCGTCGACGGGGTTCGCTACGCCCGCCGAATAGCTGGGTTGATTTCGGCGCGCCAAGGCAGAGGGAGGATCAATGCAGGCGATTGAGCCGAACTGGGTTTCTTCGCTGTGGTTCGCTGCCTTTGCGACCATCTGCACCCTCGCCTTCCTCGTCGTCGCCGGCATGTTTCCGCTGCGCGCCCGCCCGGATTCGGCACGATCGAACGTCGCGACGCTGCTGGTGGGAGGCAACGCCATCCTGCTGGCAGTGCTTTTGGCGGCGACCGGGTTTTACGGCTACGCCGAACTCCGCTGGAGCACCATGGTTGTCGTGGCCGGACTGGTCGTTCTGTTTACGCCGGGGCTGTTTGAAGTCTGGCCCGCGTCGTTGCGCGATGGGCGGACCGGACTTGTAGTACTGGTTGGAATTCAAATACTGGCGCTCGCGACGCTGGCGAAAGTCGCGGCGCCGTTCTGGAACCTGTCGTGAACCGGGTCGGAGACTAGTGCGATGCCTGTGAAGATAAAACTCGGCCTGTCCCTGGTCGTCGTGCTGGTGACGGCCATCGCGGCCTATTACCAGAACGCGCTGGGACACGATCGCATCCAGTACGTGGTCGCCTTCCTCGGCCTCTTCATGATCTTTGCGATGTGGCTGTTTCCCGAGGTCAAGCGCGAGGAATCGGCCGGCGGCGTTCGCCGCGACAACGCGCCGCAATAGGCCTAATCGGCGGCGGCGGAAGCCTTGCCGCGAGCGATTGCGCCGACCATCGTTGCGATCTCGGAGAGCACCAGCTCGGGTGCCGCGTGCTGCACCATGTGGCCGACATCCGGCAGCACGATCAGTTTCGCGTTCGGCACGGTGGCCACGAAGGGGCGCGAATGGATGCGGGTCGATACGGTCCTGTCGGCACCGTCTCCCGAAATCACCACCACCGGCGCCTTGATATCGGCGTAGCGCGGCGCCTGCTCCCTGACCGCTTCCTTCAGCGTCACCAGATCATGCGCATTGGCGATGAACTCGCGTGGCCGCAGCAGCAAGGACGTCGCCGAGTCCTGTACAAATCCGTCCGGCATCGCTTGCGGCAGGAAGACGCCGCGGGCGCCGGTTTCCGTCAGGAAGTAGCCGAGCGGCAGCGTGATCGTGTAGGCCAGCAGCGGACCGAGCACCGGTGTGCTGATGATCCTGTTGTATCGGCCGACCCCACCCGGCCACGGATAGGCCACCGGCGCCAGCATCACGAGACCCGCGACGCGTTGCGGATAATCGAGCGCTATCCGCGCGCCGAGCGCGCCGGCCCAGGAGTGGACCACGAAAACCGCGCTGTCGATGCCGAGCTTCCCGAGCGCCTCTTCGATCATTCGCCCCTGGGTCGCCGGCGTCGAATCCTCCGCACGCGCGCGCGTGCTCCAGCCGTGGCCGGGTCGATCGATCAGGATTACCCGATGATTTTCCGCAAGACTGTCGCCAAGCGGCCGGCGCATGCCTTCGAGATTGGAGCTGGCACCGTGGATCATCACGATGGGAGGGCCGGCTGCATCGCGACGCCCGATCTCGACGACGTGGAGGGCACCACCCGCCACTTCGACCATCAAGCCTTGCGCGGGATAAGTGCGCTCCAGCACGATGACGCCAGCCTGGGTGACCAGGGCCAGGATCGCCAACGCCGCAACCACGCCTGTGAATATCATTAAGACTATCCGGATGATCCTGGGCACCAGCAAGTTACGATTTTACGGCATCCGGGTTTCAGGGCCAGATCAAATCCGTCAAACGCTGAAACCCACACGCCCCAGCCCGGGCAGCTTCACGGCCGGCCGCCGCAGATCGATGCCGTAGACGGCGCCGAGAAGATTGATCTCGATACCTTCGACCCAGCCGACAGCCAGCCCCAGATAGCCGCCCAGGGTGAGACGGACGCCGGTCCCGGACGGCGTCGGTCCAAACATGTCGCCATTGTAGGGAAAATCCTTGCCGATGGCGGTTGGCGGCAACGTGGCCTCAAGTTCCGGCACCGCCGCCATGACAGCGGTCACGAACGTATTGGAGTTCGGTCCGGGCCAGGCCCGATAATCGCCGTAGGATCTCAGTCCATAACCTTCGACCGCGGCGCGGATTCTGGGAATCATTTGCTGCGCGGCTTCGCCGTCCGCAGCCGCGATGGTCTCCGGGGTGCCACCGAACCACCGCCCGTCGGCGGCAAATCCGTTGATCCGGATCGGCTCGCCCCAGGCCGTATAGTCGTAGCGCGTGTAGCGCGACGCACCGCGCTCCTTGACGACGATCCAACTGTGGACCGCGAAGATGCCGCGCCAACGAACCGTGCGCGCGGCATAGACGCGAACCAGTGCCTCGGGCTGTTCTCGCACCGAGGGCAGCAGACCGGCGCTGGAGCTGTCGGCGATCTGCCAATCGACGGAGCGATCGCCGAGCAGGTATTTCACCGCCGAAATCGTGATCGGGGCGACCAGCAGAACCAGAAAGATGATCACGGTTTTTCTCAAGTTGCGGAAATTTCGGCGGGGCGAATTCATGCGGACGTCGGATGCCGCTTCATATAGTCGTGCCGGACGTCTTTGCTACAGGGCGGGCGCGAACCGATCACAATACCGGCGATCAGATGTCGCGGCCTTCGACCTTTTCGCTCAGGGTCTTGACCAGTTCCGGGATCTTCTCCAGATGCGGATTGACCGCGAGCGCCTTGCGAAAGGCGTCGAGCGCGCGCTTTTCGTCGCCGAGGTCCTGCATGATCATGCCGAGCCCGGCCAGTGCGCCGAAATGGCGGGGTTCGCGGACCAGTACCTGCTCGATATCCTGCAGCGAATGCACGTAATCGTTCTTGAGGTAATACAGCGTCGCGCGCCGGTTCCAGCCCTCGACATAGTCGGGACGCAGCCTGACCACGGCATCGAGCAGCTTCAGCGCCACATCCACCTGCTTGGCGTCCATCGCGGCCTTGGCGCGCGTCATCAGCAGCGCGGCGGTATCGCTCGGGGTCTGCAGCCACACCGCCCAGATCCGGGCCTCGACGTGCTTGGCGCTGGCCTCATCGGGCGCCGCCTTCAGCGCGCCGAACAGAAAGTCCAGTCCGCGCGTCTTGTCGGCGCTGACCTTCGGCAGCTTGCTCGGCGCCTCCGGCAGCTTTTTGTGGTTTTTGGGCGGCGCGGGCCGCGCATCCTGCGCCAACACGGGAACCGTCCACCCGGCCATCGCCGTGGCGAGCAGAAGTGCGAATAGGCGGCGCGGGCCTCGGAGTGTCATTGCCATCTCCAAAGTCTAGACGCAGCAAAACCCGCTTGCAAAGCGGCAAGTCGTCAAAGAGCCGTGATATCAGGAATTTTCGCGACGGCCGATAGCCGAAGTCAGGCGCGGTACGGCCCTCGAATCAACCGCGATTCAACCCTGGCGCGCCTTGAAACGGCGCTGGACCTTGTTGATCACGTAGACCCGGCCCTTGCGGCGGACCAGACGGTTGTTGCGGTGGCGGCCACGCAGCGACTTGAGCGAGTTACGGACCTTCATGAGACAATCCTGATGCTTTGAAAGGCCGCGTTTCGACAGGCCGAAAGTGGCAAAATGACAACGATCCCGCCAGCGGCCAACCCGCCCGGGACGGCGGTTTCTAAGCCATGGAACGGGTTGATGTCAATCCAGCCGGGTGCAGTTCGTGCGCGGCGCCCGGGAACCCGGACGCATAAGGTCCACGAAAAATAAACAAATCTGCTCAAAGGTTTGCACCCACGGCAGGGCTGAATCGTATATCAGCAATCAATCCATTCGGCCGACAGCTGCGCCACACGCAGAAAGAGGAATTGATCTCGCGATGACGACTGCTCGAGTGCCCACCTCAAAGGCCGCGGCCCTGCCCGTTGCGGACTATGCCGCTCCGGTGACGGCCAGCGGCCGGCTATCGCTGCCCGCGGGCGTGCGGCCGTTTCAACTCAACTGGCCCTATATCATCGTGATCGCCGGCTACCATGTCGTGGCGCTGCTGGCGTTCCTGCCCGGCTATTTCAGCTGGAGCGGCCTGATCCTCGCCATGCTCCTCACCCACCTGTGCGGGCTGTTCGGCATCAACCTTTGCTATCACCGCCTGCTCACCCATCGCGGCCTGAAATGTCCGAAGTGGCTGGAGCATTCCATGGTGATCGTCGCGATGTCCTGCCTGCAGGAAACGCCGGCGCGCTGGGTCGCGATCCACCGCCGGCACCATCAATTCGCCGACGAGCAGCCGGACCCGCACAGCCCGCTCGCCAGTTTCTTCTGGAGCCATATCGGCTGGATCCTGGTGCACCAGCCCGAGCTCTCCCGGCTCGGAATCTACGAACGCTATGCCAAGGACATCCTGCGCGATCGCTTCTACGTCGCGCTGGAGCGCTATGGCTGGCTGGTCTGGATCAATCTGATCCAGATGCCGCTGTTCTTCGCCGCCGGCTTTGCCGCGGCATGGCTGCTGGGCCAATCGCCCGAAGCCGCCACGCAGGCCGGGCTCAGCATCCTGATGTTCGGCGTCTTCGTCCGCACGGTGCTGGTCTGGCACATTACCTGGGCGGTGAATTCGGTGACCCATGTGTGGGGCTACCGCAGCTACGACACCGACGAGGACAGCCGCAACAACATCGTGGTCGGCCTGATCTCCAACGGCGAAGGCTGGCACAACAACCACCACGCCGATCCGCGCTCGGCGCGCCACGGCCACCGCTGGTGGGAAATGGACAATACCTGGCTGACCATTCGATTCCTGGAACGGATCGGCCTGGCCACCGACGTGGTGGCGCCGAGCGCGCACCTCAGGGCACAGGCGGCCAAGGCCAGGCTGATCACGCGCGGCTCGAACGGCGTGCCGGCCGAGTAGAGGCCCGGCCACGGGGCCGAGGGGGCTCAAACAAAAATATCGAAAACAACCCCATGCAAAGTCACCCAGGGGTCGCCGGCGTGAGTACGTTTCACGCCAAGACATTTGACACGTCGGGCAAATCACCGGCATTATTCCAATATCGCGCAACTCAAGACTGCTCGTGGCCCCGCCGAACGGCTTCCGATGCGATTGCAGGCCAAGAATTCCGACAATTGAATTGGGCGTGAACCCAGAAATCCGCCGGGCGCAGCATGGTCGGTCGGCAAGACCATTCGAACTCCATTGGTACGGTTGGTGATCACCGACGGCGCTGCGTGCCGCATTGAAGCCGAGACCGTCCCGGGGGGCGTCAAGTTCTCATCAGGCTCGGCAGCCAGGTAATGATCCCGGGGAATATCATGCAGAGGATGAGGCCCAATATCATGAGCAAGACGAACGGCATCGACGATTTGTAGATATCCATCATCGTGATGCCCGGTGGCACGACCGCCTTCATGTAGAACAGATTGAAGCCGAACGGCGGAGTCAGATAGGCCATTTCCATGTTGATGACGAACAGTATTGCGAACCACAGCGGATCGAAGCCGAGCGAAACCACCAACGGGAAAAAGATCGGGGCGGTCAGCAGCACGATGCCCGTCGGATCGAAGAACATCCCGAGCACGAAGAGGATGAGTTGCATGGTGATAATCACCATCCAGGGGTCGCCTACTCCCTTTATCGCGCCGCCGATAATTGATGCCGCACCGGTCACGGCATAAAGCGCGGTAAACACCGAGGCCGCGAACACAATCCAGATCACCATCGCGCTCAGGCGCAGGGTGATGAACAGCGCCGAGGTGAAGTTCCTCCAGGTGAACGTGCGCTTGATCATCGCGCTGACAATCGCACCGAGGGCGCCGATTGCCGAAGCCTCGCTCGGCGTTGCGACGCCGAAGAACATCGACCCCATCACTGCAAAGATCAGGCCGATGGGAAGCAACAACGCTCCCAACAGTTTGATCCTCTCGCGCGACGGAAGCCTGTCATCCGGAGGCACGCTCGGTCCCAGATCCTTCTGGATGTAGCAACGGATGAGGATATACGCGACAAACAATGAACTGAGCAGCAGCCCCGGCAGAACGCCGGCAATGAACATTTGGCCGACCGAAAGCCTCGATGTCAGAGCGAGGATGATCATCAGCACGCTCGGCGGAATCAGTATCCCAAGCGAACCGCCGGCCGAAATGCAACCGATCGCAATATCCTTCTTGTAGCCGCGCTTGAGCATCGAGGGCAGTGCGATCAGGCCCATCGACGTGGTGGCAGCACCGCTGATGCCGACCATCGCCGCAAACATCGTGCAGATAAGCACCGTCCCGGCGGCGAGCCCGCCGCGGAGCCCGCCCATCCAGTGGTACATCAAGTCGTACATATCCTCGGCGATGCCGCATCGTTGCAACATGGCGCCCATGAAAATGAACATGGGCACGGCCACGAGCAGGAACATGTCCATGGCCATGTAGGTTCGATTTGCGAGAATCGGCAGCGCGTGCGGCCCCCACAACAGGATGATGAACAGCGTCGCGACACCGCCGATCGCGAAAACCAGCGGCAGCCCTAGAAGCAGGAGAAGGACGAGGCTGCCGAACAGTATGATCGTCAGCCATTCTGGGCCAAGGGTGAGCATGCACGTCCTCCTGGGGCATTGTCGACGTCGCGTGGTGATCGACGCGCTGTGGCTAAACGGATGAGCCGTGAACGGACGTGGTAAATGGCACCTGCACCCGCACGGGAAAGACATCCTCACCCTTGATGACGATCATTACGTCGCGGATGAGCTTGGCCAGAGCTTGCATCAAGAAGAGGAAGCATCCCACCGGGAGCGTCGTACGCAGAGGATAGTAGATAGGCTTCCAATGTGACATCGTGGTCTCGCCGATCTGCCACGAGTTGATCGTGAGCTTTAGCGATACCCAGAACAGCACGCCGAGAAAGAGAAACGTGAAGCCGCTGGTGAGGACGTCGAGCAGCGCGCGTCCTCGAAGCGGGAGCTGACCCCAGATGATGTCGACATTTACGTGACCGTCGGCCAGATGCGTGTACGCCCCGCCGAGCACGATGTAGCTGCCGTACAAGAACAGGGAAATCTCGTAGGCCCACTGCGAAGGTGAATTGAAGAAGTACCTCATCACGATCTCCCAGATCATGATGAGGAGCATCGGGCATATCAGAAATGCCACAATCCAGGCAAACTTGGCATTCAGCCAGTCCGTGAAGCGCAGATAGGACTCGATCGCTTTCACCGGCACCCCCCATCTCGGCTGGAAAGGCCGGTTCGCAAGCGCCTAAAAGATCTCATCATCGTGTCAATGCCTATTGCGCGTTGCTCGTCTGACCGCTACCGGCGTCAGTTTGTGGCTTGTCTCGAGAAGTTCAGCCTGAGCGCCCAAGCACCGCCGGCCCAGGTCCGGGCGCAACGGTGCGAAAAGTACGACGCATTGCGTGATATCGTACCTCGGAATTCTCCGGCGCTCAGCGCGACCGAATGCGAGCCTCAGGCCGGCAGTCGCTTTGGCCCGTAGTAGTTTTTGTGCAGCTCTCTCGCCTCAGTGTAGATATCGATCATTTTGTCGATGTGCGGAACCTTGCCCCGCAAGCTGACAAAGCGATTCCAACACCACTCGGCGGCCTTGGTCAGCTCTTCATCGGGCATCATCATCGTTTGCATGCCGCCCGCAGCGAGAGTCTTGCGCCCGCGCACGTCGGTCGGGATGGTCAAAGCCGAAAGATCGAGGTTGTGTACGCGAGTCGCAGACAGCATCACCTCCTGGAGATCCGGAGGCATCTCGTTGAAGGTCTTCAAATTCATGATGAGTTCACAGACGTCGTACGGCACTACCGAGGGGTTGATGAAGTACTTGCAAACTTCGTGCAGCTTCATGCCCGCCCAGGCGTCTGGTGAGCCGAACGCTGCCGCATCCAGGATCTTGGTCTGGATCGCCGTATAGACCTCGCCACCCGGCACCGTGACGATGGATGCGCCGTTGTGCACGAGCCAATCGGCCCAGATGCCGAACGCACGCACCTTCATGCCTTTGAAGTCGGCGTATTTTGCGATCGGCCGAGTCGACACCATGCTGCCCCACTCGTCCGAGCACTCGTAGCTGAGGTGCATCACGCCGTGCGGCTTGTACGCCTCGCGCCACAGCTCCTTGATGCCCATGAACTGATAGATGTACTCGTAGAACTCGACATTCGTGAAAGGAAAGAACGGCACCGCCCAAAGATACTCAGCTACCGGTACGGTACCACGGTGGTAGACGGACGAAGTAATCGCGAGGTCCGCAACGCCGGTGCCGACGCCGCGGAAGGTCTCGCCGATGCCGAGCAGCACCTCGGCATTGAAGTTCGTTATCTCAATGCGGCCGCCGGACAACGTTTTGACACGCTCGACGAAGAGATTCGCCGCACGATCCTGCGATTCGATGCCGATACCCGTCCAGTTGCTTTGCAGCTTGAGCTTCCAGGTCTTGTTCTGCGCCTTTGCGATCGCGGGAAAGCCGAGTGCGCCGGCACCGACGCCCACGGCTGCGGCTTTAAGATAAGTGCGCCGGTTCAGCGCCTTCCTTGAGCCGGAATCTTCGGCACCGGACTGGGGGCTCGCGGCGGGCTCGGCTGCGGCTACGCCTTTGTTCGCTTCATCAGACATCTGATTCCTCCCATTGGCTTTTTGTTTTCGGCCTTATCGGTCAACTTAATGGGACCGTGTGTTCGACGTCAACGTCAAAGGGCAGTTTCCTCTTTGCTCAGGCGGTTGCCCGCAAGGTGGTCGCAGACGGCACCAAGGGCGCAATCCTCAACTTCTCGTCGCCATCGGTGCGCGGCACCTCCTGGGGGTCCGCTGCTCGGCCAGCAAGAACGGCATGGCGCTGGCGCTCGCCCCGTGGCCAGCCCTGCCGACTTGCTGACGTCCTGGCATTACTGGCGTCGCGTGCGCGCGCTTCATGACCGGTGCTACAAACGGCGGGCTCGATATAGCCTGACGTGTCGAGCCAGGCTCGGTCGCTCCGGGATCCCCCGCGAGTTGGAGGCGACCCCGATCACGGGGAGCTTGTGGCGCATCCGCTGCGCGCGCGAAGGTCTCGACGGGCCGGAGGATACTTCGGTCCGGCTCTCCGCCGAGCTTCGGCGGCGCCGCTTCGCCCACTAGGAGCCGGAATGGATGTGGTGCAGAATAGTAACCTGCGGCTAATTTAGCTAAGGCTAAGGCGAGAAATAATCGGATATTCCATGAACGAACGCTGATTGCCGGCCTCGGACAATTTCACGGGTCGAGGGAAGCGTCGCAGAACAGGCGGATGGTTTCTCGGCTGACCTCGAATTTCGACCCGTTGATGGTGTCGCCTTCGCCGAGGTTTTCAACCGTCGTTGTCATGATCTCACTCGCTCGCCGGTCATTCCGGCCGGATGGTCCAGCCACGGCCGGACCGGAGCAGATGACTTCGCCATGGAGATGCTTGAGCGCAGGCGGGTGATGGATACGTCGCCAGGCGACGGCACATTTGTATAAAGCCCCACCACTGGCGGTACGATGCGATCGCAAGGATCAACAATGCGAGTGCCGGCGCCCTAACTCTCGATTACGCGCTCGATATGCACGCGGCGGCAGTCCATTTCATATTCCAGGTCCTGCACCGGCGGACGATTGAGATACCAGGTCAAACCCTGCCCGAAAATGCCACGCTTGCCGAGCTCGCTTTCGATGAAGGGGTAGATATCGTGAACGGTATAAAGCTGCGTCGCGGTAACCTTGCTCCAGTCGCCGCCGAATGCGCTCATGCGACGCTCCATCTCACCCAGGACCCACTGCGCCTTCTCAAGCATCGCCGCCGGGCTGACGTCACCGAGCCGAACGGCATGGTCGCGATAGCTGCCCTTGCCTTCCGGCGCCTCACCGCTACCGGCGACGACGAACGACGTCGGCGCGTTTGCAGCGGGCACGGCATATGTAAACGCATGGAAGCCTGGTTCCGCCGGCGGATCGATCTTCGGGCACACATTGCTGCGCGAGACGGGATTCACCCCGTCCGGAAGCAACCCCCATGCTTTCAGGGTGCCGGTGTACACTTCATTGAACTTCGCGAAGCCGCTTTCCGTGAACGGCGCAGGCGAGCGCAATTCGCAGGCCGCGAACGCGCCCGGCGGTCTGCCGGCATCCTTCAGAATCTGCGCTATGCGATCAAAACCCTGACGCAGCGGCACCGGCTTGGTGAACCGCACCCGCTCCAGGGTGAATCCCGGCAGCGCCGCGACTCCGGCGGAATACTGGCTGACGCCGGGCATGAACCTGTAACCGCCTTTCGCTGCTTCGACAGTCTCGATCATGTTGCCTCTTCATGCTGCAGAAATTTCTTTGCCAGTGCATTCAAGTTATTCTTCGAGCACGCCGAGATAGGCGTCGCGAATGATCGGATCAGCCAGCAGCTCCGCGCCGGACCCCGACCGCACGATCCGGCCCATGTCCATGACGTAAGCCGCATGACACAGGTCGAGCGCCGTCGTCACATCCTGCTCGACCAACAGGATCGACATGCCTTCGGCGTTAAGCGCACGAAGCGCGGCAACAAGCTGCTCCACCAGCAGCGGCGACAGTCCGAGCGACAATTCATCGATCATCAACAGGTTCGGCGCGCTCATCAGCCCGCGCCCGATCGCGCACATCTGTTGCTCGCCGCCCGACAGTGTCGCCGCCGCCTGATTGCGGCGCTCGAACAGTTTCGGGAACGTCGCATAGACGCGGTCCATATCGCGGCTGATCTCGGCCCGTCCGGACGTGCGCGAATAGGCCCCCATCAAGAGATTGTCTTCGATGCTCATGGCGCCGAACAGCCGCCGGCCCTCCGGCACGTGAACGATGCCGTGCGAAAGGATCGCGGCTGCGGTCGCATCGACGAGATCCACGCCGTCGAAGCGATAGCTTCCCGACTGGATCGGAATCAGTCCCGACAAAGCGCGCATCAGCGTCGTCTTGCCCGCACCGTTGGAACCGATCAGTGCCGTGATCTCCCCGCTTCGGACGACAAGATCGATGCCCCACAGCACCTGAACCTCGCCATAGCCCGCGCGCAAGCTTTGCAACTCGATGATGGGTGCATCAGCCACGGGCGCCGGCCCTTTGCGCATACTGCTGACCGAGATAGGCCTCAACGACGGCCGGATTCTTGATGACATCCCGCGGAGCGCCGTCGGCGATCAACTGTCCATTGTGCAACACCGCGATCCGCGTACAGACATTCAGCACGACCTTCATCAGATGCTCGATCATCACGATGGTGATGCCGTTTTCTGCAAGCTGATGGATAAGTCGCGTCGCGCGTTCGACTTCCGCGCTGTTGAGGCCTGCATTGACTTCGTCAAGGAACAGCAGCTTCGGCTTCATCGCGAGCGCCTTTGCGAGTTCAAGGCGCTTGCGCATCGCCAGGGTCAGCGTCGCTGCGGGTTGATCCGACTGCGCTTCAAGGCCGACGAACGCCAGATGCGCGCGCGCTTCCTCCCGCGCCGATTTGATGCTCTCGCCGGGTTGCGAGAACAACGCCGCCGCAGCGACATTATCCAGCGCACTGAATTCCGCGAACGGCTGCACGACCTGGAACGTACGCGACAGGCCGAGACGCGCGGACTGGTAGGTCTTCACACGTGTGATATCCTGCCCCAGGAACATCACCGTGCCCGAGCTTGCCGGTGTGACGCCTGTAACCACGTTGACAAGCGTCGTCTTCCCCGCGCCGTTCGGGCCGATGAGGCCGAGAACCTCGCCTTTGCTGATACCGAGCGAGACATCGCGCAGCGCTTTCAAGCCGCTGAAATTCCGCGAGATGGAGTGGAGCTGGAGGATTTCAGACACGCTTCGGCCTCCATGCAAGAAGCTGAGACCGTAGCGACATCAATCCGTGTGGCAGGAACAGCAACAGAACGACGATCAGAATGCCGAGCACGCCGCTGTGGATCTGGATGTAGTTGCGCCAGACCACCTCCTCCAGCCCGAGATACACGAAGGCCCCGATGAGGACGCCGAGCGGCGAGCCGAGCCCTCCGATCAACGCCATCACGATCGGCTTCACCGAGTAAAGAATGTCGAACACATCGGACGGATCAATGTAATGAACCCACGCTGCGTAAACCCCACCCGCAGCGCCGACAAAGCCAGCGGATAGCCCGAACGCGACGCTCTTGTAGAGCGTGGTGTTAAGCCCGATCATATTGGCGGCGGTTTCGTTCTGCCGGATACATGCGAGGCCGAAACCGAGCTTGGAACCTGCGACCACAACGACCATCAACGCGGTGCCGACCAGCAGTCCCCACATCACGTAGAAGAAGAACGTCGCATCCGCCATCACGCCGGCCGTCGAGGTCAGCGGGATGTTCAATCCCATGCCGCCGCCGGTGAGATCGGTGGCATTGTTGACGAGTTCACGGAACACCTCGATCAGCGACAGGCTGGCGATTGCAAAGTAGTGGCCGCGCAGGCGAAGCAGCGCCGCGCCAAGCAGACACGCCAGCACAAAGGAGGCCACCCCCGCTGCGGGAACCGAAACCACCAACGGCACGCCTTTGCCGAGCAGGACACCCGCCGTGTAAGCGCCGAAACCGAAGAACGCAGCGGTCGCAAACGACGGATAGCCTGCCAAACCGCCGACGACGTTCCACGATAACGCGAGAATACCGTACATGCAGGCGATGGTGCCGAGTCGTAGCGCGTAGGAGCCGCCGACCATGGGCAACGCGGCGATACCGACGACCAGCGCCAGCAGGATAAGGTTCGATCGCGTCATTCAAAACCCTTTCGGCCGAGCAGGCCTTGGGGACGCACGATCAGAAATACTATCAGCAGCGCGAACGACAACGTCGTTGCATGCGCGGGACCGATCAGCGCCGAACCAATCCCTTCAATCAACGCAAGCAGAATGCCGCCCGCTAGCGCGCCCGACACGCTGCCAAGGCCGCCGAGCACGCAGACCACGAAGGCTTTCCCCAGATAGGCGGTGGATGTCAGCGGGGAGATTGGAAAGATCAGCGCCATCAGCACCCCGGCGCAGCCGGCCAGCGCAGCACCGAGACCGAACGCAATCGCATAGATCGAATTGACATCGACGCCCATCAACCTGGCCGCATCACGGTCGAGCCTGACCGCGATGATAGCTCGCCCGACGCGCAGCCGCCGCAGGATCAAATAGAGGACGCCGGTCAGCGCCAGCGCAGATGCGGTTGCGATCAAACGGTCAATCGGCACAACGACGTCGAACAGCGAGACCGAACCCATCGGCGGCGTCAATGTCAGCTTCCGGTAATCCGCCTTGAAGTAGTAGATCATCGCGTTGTTGAGAATCAGATCGAGCCCGAAGGTCAAAGTCAGCGTGACCAGAACGGGCGCCGTGATCACACGGTTGAGAATTAGACGCTGAATGACGTAACCGAGTGCGAAAAACGCCGGAGCCGCGATGCCCAACGCATACCACGGCGAGATTTGAAGCGACTGATAGAGTCCCCACGCCAGATAGGCGCCAAGAACGATGAACGAGCCGTGGATCAGATTGATGACATTCAGAACGCCCCAGACCAGCGAGAAGCCGGTCGCGATGCACGCATAAAGGCAACCCAACACCAATGCATTGATCAGAACCTGAGCCGCCAGCATGTCGGGCTTCCGCCTTCCTTCGACCGATAGTGGCTAGTTCACGCCGAGCCTGAATTCGCCCTGCTTGATGAGCGCAGGCGAGAGAACCACGGCTTTTCCACCCTGAAGCTGAAGCACTGGCGGCTCCAGCGAGTCGATCTGACCGGTCGGCCCGAACTTCACCGGTCCCCAGAACGTCATCTCGTTCATCTTGGCGAGCTCGTCGCGCACCTTGTCGCGGTCCAGCGACCCCGCGCGCTCAATGGCCATCTGGAACAGCGCTCCCGAAACTGACGCCGAGGCCTGCGCGTAATCGGGATCCGACTTGTACTTTTCGCGGAACAGCTTCACGTAGTTGGCGGTCGTGCCGAAAATGTCCTTGCCGGAGTACTGCGCGGCCGGATGCCACCAGGCGGCGCTGGTGATGTTCTCGCCGCTTGCACCCGCGGCATCGATGAACTCCTGATAAGCGGGACCCGCGACCATCGACAGCACGCCGGCCTTGATCTGCTGATCGGCCATCTGCTTGCGAACGAGCAGCAGGTCATTGATGTAGCCGGTCACGAAAATCCATTGCGGCGCCAGCGATTTGATCTGCGACAGCGTTGCCGAGTGATCCAGCGTGTTGATCGCGTATTTCTCGAAATACACGACTTCGAGGCCGTTGGCCTTGGCCGACTTCTCCATCTCCTGTGCGATCGCCAGCGGGAAGAGATCGTTGCGCGCCAGAATGGCAACCTTCTTCACATCCGGCGCCTTGGCCTTGACGATTTGGGTGAGCGGCGTGGTCAGCGTGTCGTTCGGGGTAAAGGTACCGAACAAATACTTGTAACCCTGGTCATAGACCTGCGCGGAGGATGCGGTCGACGCAATGGTTGGCACCTTGTATTTCTCGGATACGCTGCTGCCGGCCTTGGTGGCGCCCGAACCGAACGGGCCGAACAGGAAATTGACGTTGTTCTGGGTGATCATCTGCTCGGTGGTCTGAACCGCGCGCGGCGTGTTCGACTGATAGTCGGCGTAGACGATCTCGACCCTGTACTTCTTGCCGCCGACCGAGATGCCGCCGGCCTTGTTGGCCTGCTCGGCCCAGAGATCGTATCCCTGCTGCTGCTTGATGGCTTCAGGCGCCAGCGGACCCGTCAGCGGGAGCGGCGCTCCGAATTTGACGACATCCTGCGCCAGCGCCGCAGAGGCTGACAAACCAAAACAGACGGCGAGAAGAAGCGAATTCAAGCGACGCGACGTAAGCCGGGAACGAGCCATCTGGTTTCTCCATCAGGGGACCGAGAGCGCAACCTGGCCGAAAGCATGACAAATCGGGGGATCGAATAAAAGCATTGAAATTCGAACCGAGCGGTCTAAGAATTCGAACGCTATGCACCATCTGCATCCATTCCGGGCAAGCGATGAAGGGCCTTCGGACGCGAAATGATTGAATCAACGGCCCTCAAGTACTTTCGGGAAGTAACGCTACGCGGGTCCATCAAGCGGGCGGCTGAATCCCTGCGTATCGCGCCCAGCGCGATCAGCCGGCAGGTGCAAGGGCTCGAGGACGAGCTGTCGGCGAAGCTGTTCGAGCGAGGTGCACGGGGCATGAGCCTGACCGGCGCCGGCCACCTGCTCTATCGCTATGCCGTCGAGAGCCAGGACAAGCTCGATCGCATTCGCGGCCAGGTCGAGGAATTCGACTCGCTGCAGCGCGGCCACGTGAAACTTGCAACCGTTGAGGGCCTGCTCGCGAGCTTTGTGTCCGATTTCGTCGTCGACCTTTCAAAAGACTATCCCGGCATCTCGATCACGGTCACGACGGCGGGTACCAGCGGCGTCGCCGAAAAGGTCGGACGGCAAGAGGTCGATCTCGGTCTCGTTTTCGGCCGCGCGCCGCGGCGCGACCTGATCGAGCTGGCGCGCATGCGTCAGTCATTGTGCCTCATGGTCGCACCCGATCATCCGATGGCCGTCAGGGAGTATTGCGCGATAAAAGACCTCGCGGGCCTGCGCGTGATCCTGCCGGATCCATCGTTCGGTATCCGTCAGGAAATAGACCGCGCGTGCGCCAAGGCCAATGTCGAGCTCGATCTCTACAGCGAGACAAACTCGATTGCCTTCCTCCGCACGATCGCCATGAAAACCGGTATCGGAACCTTTCTGCCACGCGACTCGGCGATGCCCGAGCTACTCGCAGGCACGCTGGTCGCGGTGCCGTTGCGCGACAAACGTCTGGAAGCGACGCAGGTGACGCTGGTGCAGCTTGCAACCAGAAATATGACGCCCTCGGGCCTTCGCGTTGCGCAGCTTCTCGTGGAGAGGATGAAAGAGCGAAAGAGTTGATCGGGACCGCTGGCTCGGGTCCATTCCGGGTCACCTACGGTTTCGCAGCCCGGCTCCCCCCGGGGAAGAAACTCCAGGGCCCACCTGTCGCTTCCGATGCGCGTGCCCGAGATTCGACGTGAACACGCCTCATCCGCCCGTCAGCCCGGAAACTCCACCATCGCCTCGCCGGTCGCGACCTTCTCGCCGGCCTGGTTGCGCACCATGACGTCGATCAGGACCCAGCGCGAATTGGCGGTGACCTGCTTCGACTTCACGATGCCGGCAGGCTGGATGGTGTCGCCCGGCCGCACCGGCTTGACCCAGCGGGTCTCCAGGCGGCGGTGGATGGCGCCGGCGGGATAGGCCCAGTCGGTGATCATCCGCGAGATCAGCCCGAAATTGTTCATGCCGTGCATGATGACGCCGCCGAAATGGGTCTTGCCGAAACTGCCCTTCATGTATTCGTCGTCGAGATGCAGCGGGTTGTAGTCGAGCGAGGCGTCGCAGAACAGACGAATGGATTCGCGGCTGACCTCGAATTTCGGCCCGTCGATGCTGTCGCCTTCGCCGAGGTTTTCAAACGTCGTTGTCATGATTTTCCCTCGCTTGCCGGTCATTCCGGCCGGATGGTCCAGCCGCGGCCGGAGCAGATCACTTCGTCGCGCTGGTTGAAGAAGACATTGTCGTGCACCACGAACAGCCGTTCGCGCTTGATGAACTTGTCGAGCGCGCGGGCCTGCAACGTGATGACGTCGCCGGGTCGCGCCGGAATATTGTAGCTCCAGGACTGCCCGGCATTGACCGTGCCCGGCGAGCGCATCCAGTCGTCGGCCGGCGTGCAGGCGAACATCAGGAGGATATGAATCGAGGGCGGTGCGATCAGCCCGCCATACCGCGTGGTTCTGGCGTAGGCTTCGTCGAAATAGATCGGGTGGTCCTCGCCGACCGAAGCGCAGTACAGCTCGATGGCGTCCCGCGTCAGGGTGTAGGGGATGGTCTGGCGCGGCTCGCCGGGGACGATGTCGTCCCAGACCTTGCGCAGATTGGCGTGTTTCCAGAAATCGGTTTCGAAGGCTTCCGCCTGCACCATCGTATCCTCCCTTGGCCGCCTCGATCGTGGTCGATCGTTATGCCGTCTTGCGGAATTTGTTATATGGTATAATCAATTCACGACGGTGTAAAATCAGGCGGCCCTGCCGGGGGAAACCAGATGTCCAACTTGAAGCTGCCCAACCTCGAAGACGTCGTGGCGATCGACATCCACACCCATGCCGAGGAGCCCTGCGGCATGCATGGCGACGACGGCTATGACGATTTCCAGGCGAAAATGGCCGACTATTTCAAGTCGCCCAACAAGCACCCGCCGACCGTTCAGGAAACCGCGGCGTATTACCGGTCCAAGAAGATCGCCGCCGTGATCTTCCCGGTCGACGCCGAGCGCGAGACCGGCTTCCGCCGCTACAACAATGACGAGATGCTGGAGATCGCCGCGGAAAATTCCGACGTGCTGATCCCCTTCGTCAGCATCGACCCGCACAAGGGCAAGCTCGGGGTCCGCGAGGCGAAGAGGCTGATCGAGGAATACGGCGTCCGCGGCTTCAAATTCCACCCAACCATGCAGGGCTTTTATCCCAACGACCGCATGGCCTATCCACTGTACGAAGCCATCAACGACGGCGGCGCGATCGCGCTGTTTCACACCGGCCAGACCGGCGTCGGCAGCGGCATGCCCGGCGGCATGGGGATGCGGCTGAAATACTCCAACCCGATGTACCTGGACGACGTGGCGGCGGATTTCCCCGACCTGAAAATCATTCTCGCGCACCCGTCATTTCCGTGGCAGGAAGAGGCGCTGTCGGTCGCGACCCACAAGCCGAACGTCCATATCGACCTCTCCGGCTGGTCGCCGAAATATTTCCCGCCGATCCTGGTGCGCTACATCAACTCGATCCTGCAGGACAAGATGCTGTTCGGCTCGGACTGGCCGGTGATCACGCCCGACCGCTGGATGGCGGATTTTGCCAAACTCGACATCCGGGACGAGATCAGGCCGAAGGTATTGAAAGCCAATGCGCGGAAGCTGTTGGGAATCTAGCGCAGATCTCCACGCGCCGCCGCGCCACTTCCCACCCGCCAAGGTGACGCATGACCATCAAAGCCATCGTCTTCGACGCCTACGGCACGTTGTACGATATCCAGTCGGTGGCCGCCGTCACCGAGGCGGCGTTTCCCGGCCATGGCGAGATGATCACGCAGATCTGGCGTATCAAGCAGCTCGAATACACCTGGCTGCGATCGCTGATGCGGCGCTACGAGGACTTCTCGATCATCACGAGGGATGCGCTAGCCTACACACTCCGGGTACTCGGCCTGCGATACGACGAAGGCGCGATCGAGCGCATCATGGAAAAGTATCTGCATCTCGATCTTTACCCTGATGCAGACGCGGCCCTTGCGGCGATGAAAGATCGCAAGCTGGCCATTCTCTCCAACGGCAGCACCGCCATGCTGACCGCGCTGGTCGCCAACAGCGGGCTCGACCGCGTGCTGGACGCCACCATCAGCATCGACTCACAGAAGATATTCAAGCCCGCGCCGGACGCCTACAGCCTGATCGAAACGAGGCTTGGAGTCGCTCCGGCGGAGGTGCTGTTCGTATCGTCGAATCCGTGGGACGCCTGCGGCGCCAAGGCGTACGGCCTCAACGTCGCCTGGATAGAGCGGGTGACGCCGGAGGCGATGGCGCTGGCCTGCGCCAGGAATGATCTCGTGGCGCCGCTGACGATGTTCAAGGCGATTCGCACACAGATGGATGAACTCGGGCTGGAGCCGGACATCCGCATCAAGGCGTTGTCCGAACTGCCCGGACTTCTGAAGTCGTTCACCTGAACACAGACGGCAAAGCCGGAAAGATCACGAGGTAATTGTCGGCGCCATCAACTAATCGTCAGAATGATGTGACGCCCGGACTGATACCATGCACGCAGACGTCGGGCCGTCCGCGCTTCAGCTGCGCCCAAGGAGGATCATCGACATGATTTTACGCAACGCGGCTATTGCAGGAATTCTGTTCGCGATGACGCCCTCGCAGGCATTCGCCGACAGCGGCCTGATTACCAAGCCAAGCAAATACTCCGTGCTGGAAACCGTCGAGAAATTCGAATCCGCCGTCAAGTCGAAGGGGCCGGCCGGATGGATCGTCTTCAGCCGAATCGATCACGCCGCCGCGGCCAGGGAAGCCGGACTGGAAATGCGGGCGCGAACGGTGATCGTCTTCGGGAATCCGAAGGGCGGCACCCCCTTGATGGCCAAGAACGCGACGCTCGCGATTGATCTTCCGATGAAAGCGCTGATCTGGCAAGACGATCAGGATAAGGTCTGGCTGACCTATAATTCAGGCGAGTACGTCGCGAAGCAGATTTATCCCCGTCATGGCCTCGCGATGCCAGACGGCGCGGCAAACATGCTTGAAACTTTCCTTGCCGATGCCAGCGATCGAAGCACGCAATAGCTGCCGGGCTTCGCGGCCCGCGGCGAGATCAGCAGTATTGAAGCCCCGTGCGCGCAAGCTGCTCGGGATCCGACAAACAAAAAACGAGCAGGCAATTCCGGAGTTTCCTCCAAACTGCCTGCTCGTTGAAGACCTGACCGCTATTGGCTATCCGCGTCCGGCGCCGTTGTTCACAGCGAGCGATCCTGTTTACTTCGGGGATAGAACCGCCCAATTCCCAAAGCGTTCCACCGCTCCATCAAATCTCTTCACTTTTCCCTGCTTTTGCGGGATGTAACGACACGAACGACGCCCGGCCGCCTGACCCCCACGGAAATTGCCGTTGCATGAGCCTTGAATCCGTCCGGGCGTTCTTCGCCGAAAAAGCCCCCGATATCGCCGTGATCGAATCGCCCCTGAGTTCGGCCACGGTGACGCTTGCCGCCGAAGCCTATGGCGTCGAGCCGGCGCGGATTGCGAAAACCCTGAGTTTGCGGATCGGCGACCGCGTGGTGCTGATCGTCGCCGCCGGCACTTCGCGGATGGACAACAGGAAGGTCAAGGCGCAATTCGGCGGCAAGCCGAAGATGCTCGGCGTCGACGAAGTCGCCGACATCACCGGGCACGAGGTCGGCGGGGTCTGCCCGTTCGGGCTCAAGGCGCCGCTGCCGGTCTATTGCGACGTGTCGCTGCGAGCGTTCGACGAGGTGGTGCCGGCGGCGGGCTCGACCCACAGCGCGGTCCGCATCGCCCCGGCGCGGATGGCGGAACTGACCGGCGCCGAATGGATCGATGTGTGCCAGGCGCCAGCGTAAGCCGCGGTCGCGCCTACTCCACCTTGCCGATCTTCTTCACCGCCGCGATCAGGCGCGCGGAATCCTCCGCGACGAATTTTGCGAACTCCGGCGCGTCCAGGTAGGCGACCGGGCTGCCCGCGGTCTCGAAGGTTTTTATCACCTCGGGACTCTTCGCCGCCTGCGCCATCGCCTCGCGCAGCCGCGTCATGATCGGCGCCGGCAGCGCGCTTGGCGCGAACAGCCCGGCCCAGATGTAGAACTCGACGTCCCTGTAGCCGAGTTCCCGAAAGGTCGGCAGATCGGGGAAGCTGGCGACGCGCTGCGCGCCCCAGTTCGCCAGCACGCGCATCTTGCCGTCGTCGACCTGCTGCTTCAGCGTGCCCGGCGCCGACGCCATCGCCTGCACCGTGCCGCTCAGCAGCGCCGTCAGCGCCGGACCCGCGCCGCGGAACGGCACATGCAGCAGCTTGATGCCGGCGGACGTCGCGAACATTTCCATCGCCACATGCAGCGTCCCGTAGGGACCCGACGAGCCGTAGGGAATCTGGCCGGGACGCTTCTTGGCGTCGTCGACGAAATCCTGCAAGGTCTTCCACGGCGCGGACGCCGGCACCGCCAGCAGCGTGGGATCGGCGAGCACGCGCGCGACCGGCGCGAATTGCGAGACCTCGTAGGCCACGGGACGGTCGAACAGCCGGTCGGCTTCCGGCAGCACCGCCAGCGACGACAGCGTCATCAGCAAGGTGTAGCCGTCCGGCTCGGCGCGCGCGGCGGCGGCGTTGCCGACCGAACCGCCGCCGCCTCCGGCGCGGTTGTCGACGATGACGGGCTTGCCGAGAATTTTCTCCAGCGCCATCGCCACCGGCCTCGCGGCGAGATCGGCCTGGCCGCCGGCCGGGAACGGCACGATCATAGTGATATTGCGCGCCGGCCATGGCGCTTGGGCGAAGCCGGTCTGCGACAGCGCGGTCTGGCCCAGCGACAGCGCGGCGGCGGCCTTCAAGAGCTCGCGTCGGTTCATCGGCGGTGTCTCCCCCAAGATTTTGTTTTGTGGGTGCAGCGTAACCCGAAACCCGTAGGGTGGGCAAAGGCGCTCTTCGCGCCGTGCCCACCCTTCATTCGCCAAAACGCTCCCTGAGTTTCCTCGATATCGCCTCCCCAATCCAAGGCCAACAATCCGCGTTCGACGTAACGATGGAAACTGCTGTGCGGCCAATCTACAGCCCGCGTGACGTGTCCGTGTTTGACGGGGTTGAAATGAATGTAATCGATATGACGCTCCAGATCCGCGTCATTGCGAATGGTGTGTTCCCAATAGCGGCGTTGCCAAACACCTTTTTCCCGCTTGGCAACCTTGCTCGCTGATCGTGACATGCTCGGCTCAAGACCTCGCGAAAAGCCGCTCTTGATCAAATTCCAGCGTATCGAAAAATCGGCATCGCCCTCCGGCAGTGCCCAAAGGGCGTGAACGTGATCCAGCAAAACACAAATCGCGATGGTTTCAAAAGGACGACGTTGCTGAACGGTTCGATACGTTCGCCGAAAGCGTTCGATCTCTGTGAATAGAAGGTCGCTCGGCCGTTCTGCCAGAACGACCGTAAAATTCTGGCCCGACGATATTGCGGCATAACCAATTATATCATGGGCGGTCATGGTGGGCACGGCGCGAAGAGTGCGCCTTTGCCCACCCTACGAAATTTTCGCCCTCCCCTTGGCCAATCGCTTGGCGAGAAAATCCGCCAATACCTCGACGCGGGCGGGGCGCGGGCCGCCTGATGGCATCACCAGATGCACCGCGCCTTCGGGCTGTTTCCAGCCCTTCAGGATCACCTCGACCTCGCCGGACGCGATGGCGTCGCCGACGATGAACTCCGGCAAGTCGGCGATGCCCAATCCGGCGAGCAGGGCGGGCATGAGAGCTTCGCCGTTGTTGACCCGCAACTGTCCCGCAGGGCGCACGCTCGCCTGTTCGCCATTCGCACGGGTGTAGTGCCAAACGCCGGGCGTCGAGAGATAGGCGTAGCCGAAACACCTGTGCTCTGCGAGATGCATCGGATGCGTCGGCCGGCCGCGGCGATCGAGATAGGACGGCGTCGCCACGGTGTAGCGCGGCATCGCGCATAACCGGCGCGCGATCAGCGAGGAATCCGGCAGCCGCGCGATGCGCAAGCCGGCGTCGAAACCTTCGCCGATCAGATCGACAGTGGCATCGCTGAGATGCAGATCGATCGAGACCTCGGGATAGGCAGCCAGGAATTCCGGCAATAGCGGCGCCACGGTTCGCACCCCGAAGGTCATGGGCACCGCCAGTCGCACCAGCCCGCGCGGCGTCGCCGACTGCGCCAGCGCCTCGTTCTCCGCCGCCTCGCCATCGGACAACAGTCGCGCGGCGCGCTCGGCCAGTTTTTGCCCTGCGTCGGTCAAGGCGAGCCGCCGCGAGGTGCGGTTGAACAGCCGGGCGCCGAGCCGTACCTCCAGCCGGGTCACCGCCTTGGATACCGTCGCCTTGGATAGCGCGAGCTCGGCCGCGGTAGCCGCAAACGACCGTAGCTCCACGACTTTTGCGAAAATCGCGAGGCCTTCGAAGTCAGGGAGTTTTGCCATGCGGGCCATTCTATTATGACAGTAATAGAAACAATACGTTTCGATAGTTTCTATTTATAATCCAGCAGGAAAGGCATATCCAGACGTCAAATCGAACTCAAGTCGCAGGAATATCCCATGATCGAACTCAGACCTTTTGCGAAACTCGGCGGCGCCGACCACGGCTGGCTGAAGGCCAAACACCATTTCTCGTTCGGCAGCCACTATGACCCCAATAACATGGGTCATGGCAGCTTGCGGGTGTGGAACGACGACGAGATCGCGCCGAACAGCGGCTTTCCCGCGCATCCCCATGCCAATATGGAGATCATCACCTATGTCCGCGAGGGCGCGATCACCCACCGGGACAGCCTCGGCAACGAGGGCCGCACCGAGGCGGGCGACGTGCAGGTGATGAGCGCGGGAAGCGGCGTGCGCCATTCCGAATACAATCTGGAGCCGACGTTGACGCGAATCTTCCAGATCTGGATCGAGCCGGCCACGCAAGGCGGCCAGCCGACCTGGGGCGCCAAGCCGTTTCCGAAGTCGGACCGAACAGGAAAATTCGTCACCATCGCCAGCGGCTTTGCGGCCGACAATGATGCGCTGCCGATCCGCGCCGATGCGCGGGTGCTCGCCACCACGCTGAAGGCGGGCGAGAGCACGGAATATTCGCCCGACAAGGCCCGCCACCTCTATCTGGTGCCGGCGGCGGGCCGCGTCGAGGTCAACGGCGTGCGCGTCAACGCCCGAGACGGCGTCGCGATCTCGGACGAGGCGCGCTTAAAGATCACCGCGCTGGAGGATTCGGAGCTGGTGCTGGTCGACGCTGCCTGAAGCCTATCCCTCAGTCGTCATGCCCGGCCTTATGCCGGGCATCCACGACTTCCTTGACGAACAAGACGTGGATGGCCGGGTCAAGCCCGGCCATGACGGCCGAATTTGCTTCAAACACCTTACGTCAAACAGACAGTTCACGGAGCACCACCATGACAAAAGTTCTCGTTCTCTATTATTCCGCCTACGGCCACATCGAGACCATGGCGAACGCTGTAGCCGAAGGCGCGCGTGCGGCCGGCGCCTCGGTCGACATCAAGCGGGTGCCGGAACTGGTCCCCGACGCCGTCGCCAAGGCCTCGCATTACAAACTCGATCAGGCGGCACCGCTGGCCAAGATCGAAGATCTCGTCAATTACGATGCCATCATCGTCGGCACCGGCACCCGCTTCGGCCGAATGGCGTCGCAGATGGCGAATTTCCTCGACCAGGCCGGCGGCCTATGGGCCAAGGGGGCGCTGCACGGCAAGGTGGGCGGCGCCTTCACCTCGACCGCGACCCAGCACGGCGGGCAGGAAACCACGCTGTTCTCCGTGATCACCAACCTCTTGCATTTCGGCATGACCATCGTCGGCCTCAACTACGGTTTTGCCGGCCAGATGAAACTCGACGAAGTCACCGGCGGTTCGCCCTATGGCGCCACCACCATTGCCGGCGGGGACGGCAGCCGCGCGCCCAGCGCAAACGAACTGGCGGGCGCGCGTTATCAAGGACGCGTCACCGCGGAGACCGCGAAAAAGCTGCATGGTTGATTCGGGGCGGTATTCCCTTTTGGGAATGCCGCCCTATCTCGATCACGGGGATAGAAGGACATTGCCATGATCGAAATCCTTTTTATCTATCAGTTGGTTCGTGATCCGCTGCAGGCGCTTGCGCGCCGCTGGTATTGTCGCAGTCCGCTCTGCGCGTCGCAGGGACGGCAGCAATGCCCGGGCTGCACCGATTCGTGAAACGACGTGATGATTCGTGATGCCTCATGTCGTCACGGCATCGACACTGAACATCTCATCGAGCTCGCTCATGAACCAAGCCCCGCAGACCTACTGGCCGGAATTGCCCACCGCGGCGTGGCGCGAGACCTACGCGACGCTGCATCTGTGGACGCAGGTGATCGGCAAGATCAGGCTGGCGCGCTCGCCCTGGCTGAACCATTCCTGGCATGTCGCGCTTTACGTCAGTTCGCGCGGGCTGACGACCTCGCCCATCCCCGACGGCGTCAGGACATTCCAGATCGATCTCGATTTCATCGACCATGCCTTGCGCGTTTCCACCAGCGACGGCGCGCAGCGGCAGTTTGCCCTGGCCGGGCAGTCGGTCGCGAGTTTCTATGCCGGCGTGATGGCTGATCTCGCCGAGCTCGGCATTGCCGTCACCATCGACGAGATGCCCAACGAACTGCCGGACCCGGTGCGATTCTCGCAGGACAAGCAGCATGCGTCCTACGATCCCGAAGCAGTGGCTCGCTTCTTCCGGATCCTGGTCAACATAGACCGGGTGTTCAAGCAATTCCGTACCGGCTTCCTCGGCAAGGCCAGCCCGGTGCATTTCTTCTGGGGCAGTTTCGATCTCGCGGTAACGCGCTTTTCCGGCCGCCGCGCACCGCGCCATCCCGGCGGCGTGCCTTATCTTTCAGATGACGTCGCCTGCGAAGCCTATTCGCACGAGGTCAGCAGCGCCGGTTTCTGGCCGGGCTCCGGCGCGGTCGATTACCCCGCGTTCTACTGCTACGCCTATCCCGAGCCGGCGGGCTTTCGCACGGCCAGGGTTCGCCCCGGCGCCGTATTCTTCAGCGAGGCGCTCGGCGAATTCATCCTGCCCTATGACGCCGTGCGTACCGCCGCCAATCCGGACCAGGCCTTGCTCGAATTCCTGCAGAGCAGCTACGAGGCCGCGGCCGACGCCGCGCAATGGGACCGCGATGCGCTGGAATGCGCGCCGGGCGAGCCCGGCGTGGTGCGGCAGATCTAACGCGCGCCGCGGGCGGCCTGCGAGCGCCTCCCAAATCACCCGCGCGGCATTAACGATCCGTTAACCCTTCCTGAACTCCGGCGAGCGTGATTGCAGGCGCGCATCTCTCTTGAAGAATTGCCGCGCATTCCTTTACGTTAACACCAGCAACTGGTTCGCGGCAGAACGCCCGATCTACCGGAACGGGCGCATTCGGTTTAAGACCGACGCTCGGCGCGACGGGCGTCGTCTCGCCGATCGACCAGTGCCTGGCCATCATGGAACTTCGCCCCATCGACGATTGCAATTCCGGTGACGCGCTCGCGGTATTGAAGCGAGGCTTTCCGGAGAAGACCGAATCGTTCTGGGCCGATGGCCTACAAAAGATACTGTCCTCGCCGAGCCGGCGCGATGCCGAACCGATCGGATTCCTGATGACGATCGGCGGCGCGGATGTCGGCATCGTCCTGACCATTCCCAGCGAGCGGCGGGGGCCCGACGGCACCCGAGACGTGTTCAATCTGGCGGCCTGGTATGTCGATGAACCTCATCGCTGGTTGGCGCCGCGGATGCTCCAGAAGGTCGTCGCGCCGGCAACGGCGGTTTTCACGGATTTGACGCCGAGCGCCGCCGCGCAGCAGATTAACGAACGCCTCGGATTCCGAATTCTCAACGAAGGCTTCCGCGTTTTCCCGCTGCCGTGGACCGCGCTGCGACCACGCAAGCAGGCCCGCGTGATTCCGCTTGAGGAAGCCGAGCTGGACGACGATACGCGCGCAACGCTCGACCGGCACGCCAGACTGGGGTGCGTCGTCACCGTTCTGCGGAACGGCGCGGATCACCATCCTCTCATCTTCTCCAGAATGACCCGCAGACACCTTCCGGGCGCCCGGGTGATCCTGGCCGACAGCAAGACCTTGATCGTCGACCACCTCGCGGTCATTTCGCGGTTTCTGCTCCGAAACGGCATGCTTTTCCTGCAGATGGACGCCAACCGCGCCGATGCAACGGCCGGCAGCAGCATCTCGCGGTGGTCGGCGCCGACCTATGTCAAGGGCGCAGCCGATCGAAACCGGATCGATCACACTTACTCGGAATTGATCTTTCTCGGATAGGACATTCCCCACCGACATCCTGAGCCAATGGAGTCTGACGTGAACAACGACACTGCCGTGATCCTGGAGAAGACCGACATTCTGCGCACGATCCGCGACTACCTGCGCGACAGGTTTCCGGCACTGGCGGACGTGGATGCGACGACGCCCCTGCTGCAAAGCGGGGCGATCGATTCCCTGGGGTTCCTGGAACTGATGACCTTCCTGAGCGACGAGTTCGGCATTGTCCTCGAAGACGAGGATTTCGACGCTTCCAACCTCGAAACCGCCGGCAGACTGGCTGACTTTGTCGAGCGCAAGCTGTGACCACGACGCCCTACCTCGTTCATCACCTGCTCGACCCTCGCGAGGGCGACGCCGACAGGATCGCGCTGATCGATGGCGAGCGGTCGGTCAGCTACCACGCCTTCTCTCAGCTCGTCGCGCGCTGCGCCTCTTCGTTGCTGGCAAACGGCCTGTCGCGGGGCGACCGGGTCGCCATCGTGCTGCCGAAATGCATCGAGGAGTGCTGGGCCATCCTCGGCGTCAGCCGGGCGTCGGGCGTCTTCGTGCCGGTCAACAGCGTTCTGCGCGCCCAGCAGATTCGTCACATCGTGGAAGATTCCGGCGCGCGGATCGTGATCTGTTCGGGAACGCTGTTCGAAGCGACATCGGCCGCGTTGGCGGATCTCGATCACCTGACGATCCTGTGCACCGAAGCAATCGCCGACGGCAGCGCCGGAACCACGGATTCTATCGGAAGCGATACGGCGATCGGCGAAGATCTCGCCGCCATCCTCTATACGTCCGGCTCCACTGGTAAGCCGAAAGGCGTGATGCTGAGCCACCGCAATCTGCTGGCGGGCTCGCGGATCGTCATCAAGTATCTCGGTATCACCGAACGTGACCGGATCCTGTCGATCCTGCCGTTCAGCTTCGACTACGGCCTCAATCAATTGCTGACCGCGATTCAGCAACGCGCCCTCACCGTCCTGTTCACGTTTCAGCTCGGCGATGAAATCGTCCGCGCCATTCGCGATCACGCCATCACCGGGCTTGCGGGCGTCCCTACCATCTGGGCCATCCTGACCAGGATGTCGCCCTTGCTGCGCAAGACCCGGCTTCCGACCCTGCGCTACATCACCAACTCCGGCGGCGCAGTCCCCTCGGAGACGGTACGGCGGTTGCGCGAGATGCTGGGCGACACGCGCATATTCCTGATGTACGGCCTGACCGAGGCTTTTCGCTCCACTTATCTGCCTCCCGATGAAATCGATCGGCGGCCGACGTCGATCGGCAAGGCCATCCCCGAATGCGAGGTGTTCGCCGTCACGCCCGACGGACAGCGAGCCAAACCGGGCGAGCCTGGAATTCTCGTTCATCGCGGACCCACGGTTTCCCTGGGATACTGGAACCGGCCCGAGGACACGGCCGCGGTGCTGCGCCAGCACCCCTTCCGACCTGCGACTCAGGGCGGCGAGATCGTGTGCTATTCCGGCGACCTCGTGGTGGAAGACGAGGACGGGTTTTTCAGCTTCGTCGGCCGCGCCGACGCCATGATCAAATCGTCGGGCTATCGCATCAGCCCGACCGAGGTCGAGGAGGTCCTGATGGCGACCGGCGCGTTCCGGCAGGTCGCGGTGATCGGACTGCCTGACCCTCTGGCCGGACAGAAGGTTCATGCCATCGCGGTGCCCCTCACGAAGGAAAACACGGGCGTTCATGACATCATGAAAACCGTCTCCAGTCAGCTGCCGGCCTTCATGGTGCCGCGCATGATCGAACTTGTCGATGCGCTGCCGACGACGCCGAACGGCAAGCTCGACTACCCGCTTCTGGCGCGGCAGCGGAGCCAGCATGCCGCCGCCTGAGAAATCATTCGCCAGGGATCTCGCCACCAGCCACTTCGCTATCGCCGGCGCGGACCTCAGGATCGGCGACATCCCGGTGCGCGAGCTGGCGGCGCGCTACGGCACGCCCTTGTTCATCTATGACGGCAGCGTTATGCGCCGCAGTTACCGAGCGCTGGCCGAAGCGCTGTCGGGCTTCGCCAGGATTCACTATTCGGTCAAGGCCAACCCCACCGCGGCGATCATCCGCCTGTTTTGCGATGAAGGCGCGGGCGTCGAGATCGCATCCCTCGGCGAATACCGCGTGGCGCAAGCCGCGGGTGTCAAGCCCGAGGATATTCTGTTCGCCGGACCGGCCAAGGGAGCTCGCGAACTCGAGATCGTCGTGGCCGGCGGCATCGGCGAGATTCACCTCGAGAGTTTTGAGGAAATCGCGAGACTGACGGCAATCGCGGCGCGCCTGAACGTCACGGTTCCCGTCTCGATCCGCGTCAATCCGGTGGCCTCGGCGCAAGGCGGCGCCATGCGCATGGGCGGCAAGCCCGCGCCGTTCGGTTTCGACGAGGAAACCATCAGCGAGGTCGTCGGCAAGGTGCTGTCCGCACCTCAACTCGATCTGCGTGGCGTGCATCTTTTTGCCGGAACGCAAATTCTCGATGAGGCCGTGCTGCTGGCGCAATGGCGGCACGGCATCGACGTGGCCGGACGCGTGGCCGCCATCGCCGGGCAACCGTTGAAGACCATCGATCTCGGCGGCGGATTGGGCATTCCCTATTTCGCAGGCGACGGTCAGCTCGATCTGGCAAAGCTGTCGGCCGGATTGCCCGGGCTCCGCCAGCAATTGAAGTCCGACCCGCGGCTTGCCGACGCCCGCCTTGTGGTGGAGCCCGGCCGCTTTCTCGCCGGGCCGGCTGGAATCTACGTCGTCGCAATCAATGCCGCGAAAGTCTCGCGCGGCGCCCGCTTCCTGATCACCGACGGCGGCATGCATCACCATCTCGCAGCCTCGGGAAACCTCGGGCAGATCATCAAACGGGATTATCCGATTCTGGCGCCTGCTCACATGAATGCCACGGAAGCATCGTCGGCGACGATCGTCGGCCCGCTGTGCACGCCGCTCGATACGCTGGCCCGGAAGGTCGAGATGCCGAACTTGAGTGCAGGCGACCTCATCGCGGTGCTGCAGTCGGGCGCCTACGGCAGGACGGCCAGCCCTGTCGGTTTTCTAAGCCATCCGCTACCGAGCGAAATCCTGATTGAGGACGGCAAGATCGAAGTCATTCATCTGAAGGAAGCGTGAAGAAGGTCGCGCGATCAGGAACGCCGCTTCCAACGCATCAATTTTTCCCTGATGATCACCGGCCAGCCGCGCCAGCTCAGCGCCGCGGTGAGATCGACCAGCGCAACATCGCCGACCCCGAACCGGCGCTTGTAGTCATAGCTGCCGACGCTGAAATCGAAGGTCCTGACGCCGTCGGCGTGAAGCATCGCCATCGTCCGCTCGATGACAAGCCGTCCGGGCGAGCAGTTCGACCACGCCTTGCCTGCATTGCTGATCCGCACCATCACATAGTGCGATCCGGTTCTGATACCCAGCAACGTCGCGACAATCTCCTCGCCTGACGTCAGCGCGGTGAGAACGACATAGCCGTCATTCAATCCACGGACGATCAACTCGCGGTGGAACCCCGCGCTGCTCTCGTCATCGAGCGAATAGGATTGTCCGAGATCGAGCATGCGCGCGCTTTGCTGGGCTTCCAGAGCGGCGAATGTCTGCAAAGCTTCATCGATATCGCTGATCTGCCTGAACTCGGCCCGGTCATGCTTGGCGAAGACGCGCCAGCTTCGCTCCAGCTCCTTCCGCACGGTTTTTTCCAGCGAATAACGATACGCGTCATAATCGTCGCCGACCTGCACGACATGTCCGGTCAATGCGCTCGGCTGCACGCCGGCAAGCGCGGCCAGCGGATTTACCCCGCCCGCCATCGCCGCCGGCATCTTGCGGAAGCGAACCAGATCGCAGCCATCAGGCAGGCGGGTCAATTCGCGGCACAGATGACGCCACCACGCGGCCGCTTCTGCCGGACTCCCGGTCGCCGCGGGACCAAGAATCGGCGCGTTGTAATCGGCCGCTCCCGCGAATTCGGCAATACGCAGCCCCCATTGCATGCGAACGTGGAGCGGCAGAATTGCAACGACGTCGCGCGTGGCCGCGTCGCTGACGACAACGATCAGCGGTCTGGCTGATTCATTCGCGGCGAAGCAGCTATACCACGCGCCCAGCCAATGCCGATTCTGGAACGGCGTTGCCCGGCCTAGCGCCATGGCGCCTGCCAGCAGCGCCGCAGCGACGTCCCAGTCGTGCATCAGTTCAACCCGAAAATCCGGATCGCCGGATCGGACATGCGGGATCGATCCCTGGACGGCGAGTGCTGGCATCTTCAGGCGGCTCGCGGCAGGTCGACGATGTCGCCCGGCCTGCGATCGTCGAGCCTGAAATCCACGGATTGCCGCGCCTTGCGTTCGCGTTTGATCCAGGCGCTGTTACGCAGCAGTTTCTGCAGTATCCGCTTGCCCAGGAACGACGGTCCGGCGATCGCCCGGCTTTTCGCGCGGTACCCGAACTGGTGGCGAATGAGGCCGTTGGTGAAATTCACCATCTGGAGGCGCCGTATCGCTTCATCCGTATAGGAAATCGTCATCGAGATGTTGACGCTGTCGAGGTTCTCCACGCGGTGGGGCGCGTTCAACGGCCAGTGCAGCATCTGCCCGGGTTCCAGATCGTAGACAACCGCATGTCGGTCGTACCATTCCGCGTAGGGCATATCGACCTCGACGCCAAACAGGGCGATGTCCTCGAGGTATTCCGGAGTGACGAACGGCGGAGTCGCCGGATAGACGTAGACCCGCTTGCGTCCGACCAGCTGAATAAGGCCCTGCCCGGGAAGATCGGAATGATAATAGACCTGCGCCTTCGGTGACGAGATCAGAATACCGGCCGTGTGCTCCGGCATCTCGAACCCGGGAACCACGGCGGCGACCTCCTCAAACAGCTTCGTCACCACGGCGCGATAGCCCTGATCGACATCCGTCACATTGCGCAGATTGAGCCAGAGCGTCCCGGCCGCGATGGCGTCGATTACCTGCCTGCCGGACAGGTTGCCGAAATCGCCTTCGCGCCAGACCCGCCGGCTTTCGCGCGCACCGGTCTGTACCAGGTTGTAGTGCTCGCGGGGATACCGCTCGATCAATCTCGCCAGCGTGTCCATGGAAAACAGCGGCGATCTGTGAAGGGTATGGGCGATCCGGATCGGCTTATGCCCCCAGAGGGACGAATGGGTTTCGTCCCAGTTGATCAGTACGGTGTCCTTGCTCATTCACTGTCTCCCGCGCCGGTCTTGGCGACCCTTGGCAACTCTTCGAAACCTGTGTGCCGACATGAAGCAGCTGACCGAGCCGTGTCCCGCTTTGGACCGTCCCGGGTGCTGCATCCTGCGACTAGCTAGCATTTAGCAAGGATCATGCCCGGCGATGCGGGGCGGCCGTGCGCGGAAGCTTTATGCAGATATTAACGTTGTCGATCCCGCAAACAGCCGGACGAGTTCCGCTCCCCGACCGCTTACGGGACGATAATGTCTGCGCTGTATGGCTGACGTCGACGATTGGAAAAGGCGCCGGCGCGGCACGATGACCTCAGAACCAGCCTATCAGGCGCTCTTTCTCGGCGCGGGACCTCACATGCAGTGCGGCGTCGGCCACTTCACCCGGCTGCTGCAGGAGGCGATCGAAAAACTCGAGCCCGGCAGTTGCGCGTCGTTAACCCTGACACGCTCGGAGGCCTCGGCCGCCGACATCTGGCGCGCCGTCGGCTCGGCGCAGAACGTGGTGTGCAACTTCCCGATCGTGGCCTGGAAGCGCGTGATAGTCAGGCCCCTGCTGGCGCTGGCCATTGCCCGGCTGAGGCGGCGGCGCGTCGTCCTGATTCAGCACGAATGGGGCGGGCTGCACTGGCTGCGCCGCATCACCTATATTCCTGCTTTGCTGCTCGCCGATACCATCGTGATGTTCTCGCCGTTGGTGCGCAGCGAGCTGGCCGACGACGCCGTGGTCGGCTGGATCGCGCGCAAATGCGTCCTGGCGCCGCTGCCGCCGAACATCGAGGCTCCCGCAGGGATCGCGGATTCCAGATTGCGGGAGCGGCTTGCCGCCGCGCGGGAAGAGGGACGGCTGGTGATCGGTCATTTCGGATCGATCTATCCGGGCAAGCAACCCAACGCGCTGCTCCGGATCGGCGCCATCCTGAAAGAGCGCGGCCTGAAGCCGCTGATCGTCTATGTCGGGTCGTTCATCCGCGGCGTCGACACGGTGGAAGAGAGTTTCTACACCCGCGCCGCCGAGCTCGACCTGATCGACGACGTCGTGGTCAGCGGCTACGTCGCATCCGACCATGAAGTGTTCGGCCTGTTCAGCGAGGTCCATGCTTTCTGCTATCCGCTCGATGAAGGCCTCACCGCGCGGCGCTCCAGCATCCTCACCTGCGTGCAGGCCGGCCGGCCGCTGATCGTGACCGGCCCCGCCCTGACAGACGAGTTCGACCATCACCCGCGCTTCAGGGAATTGATCGACCGCGGCGCCATCGTGCTGGTGGCGCGAGGATCCGAGGACGAGGTCTACGCCGCCCGTATCGCCTCCGCGCTGAAATGGCCCACGATCCAGGCACGATTCGATTTCGACGGTTGGTGGCAGGACGTGGCTCAGGCGGTGCGCGCGCAACTGGTATAGCGGCGCCAGGGTTCAGGGCACGATCTTCGAGGCCTTGTACTGATGAGGTTCGATGCCGATCGCGGCCAGCACGCTGCCGGCGGCCACCGTGATCGGATGCAGCGCGATCAACGCCTGTTGCTCGGTAACCGCCAAACGGCCGGCACGAAACAACGACAACGGCAGCATCGCCAGCAGTTTGGCCACTACTTTCAAGCGCGCCCAAGGCGTTCGCGCCGCCTTGACCTCGATGTGGTAGTTGATCGCGCCGATGCGAAGGCCGCGCAGCGCCAGCCACCCGGGGCTGGTCCGGCTCTGCGGCACGGTCTCGGTGATCAGGGCTTCGGCCGCCCAGTGGAATTTCATTCCGGCCTGACGGCAGCGCACGAAGTAGTCGGTATCGCCACCGCCGAGGAAATTGAACCGCAGATCGAAAGCGGGATCGCCGAGTTTCTCGAATACCGCGCGCGTGATCAAGCAGTTGCCGCATCCGTAGATGACCGGCACTGCGCCGCTGTGGTCGTAGGCGGGACGAAATGCCGGGTGGCGGCGAAGCCCGCGCTTGCTGGCGTCGTCGAAATGGGGCTGTACCGGCCCGCCGACCAGATCGGCGCCGGAGGCTTCGGCGCTGCGCACCATCAGTTCGAGCCAATCCATCGAGGCAATCTCGTCGTCGTCGATCATCAGGAAATGAAGTGCTTCGGGAAACGTTGCCAACGCGGTCTCGAACGCGGCATTGATCGCCTGGCAATTTCCTTGCCTCGGCTCGATCACGCACAACCCGGGGACTTTGCCGGCCCGCAGAAATTCGGCGGCCACGGGCACGCTCCCGCAGCCGGCGGCATCGTTCTCGACGATGACCACCGCGAAGCGGCGATCGGTGCGCTGCCCGGCGATCGATTCCAGCGTCAGCCGCAGATGCTGCGGACGGCGGAAACTGGGAATGCAGACCACGACCCCGACCGAACGATCGAGAGCCGGCGACGCCGCCGCCAGCGCGCGCGGGGTGGAGAGCGTCATCTCAGAGGCTTTCATCAACCGGCCTCCTGCTGTCTGAAACTCCTGTCATGACGCGTGTCGCAAATGCGGACATTCCGGACAGCCGGGCTGTGCCGAAATGGTCAGGCGCCGCGGCGTCGGCCGCGTCAGCGGGAAATCGATGTCGCAAATCGGCCGGTTCCGTCATGCGTCGAGGCGCCTGGTGCGAGAATTCAACGTTGCGCAACCGTCACTGCAAGAGCCGGTCCACACCAAGCGGTGCGGCGATGGATGCATCGGCGATGGTTACCGCACACGAATTAACCAGGATGAAACGCCGCGGAAACCCAAGGACCCGTTCGGCACCGATCTTGCTCATGCGATATTCAGGATACCGGCCCCTCAATGGCCGGGAACCCTGCACGAGCCAATGTCACTGCCAGAGAGACCTACGCGATGAACCCTGTAGCGCTGTTGACCCCCACCTACGGGCGTGATCTGGAACTGTGTACCTTGCTCTGCGAGAGTATCGACCTTCACCTCAAATCGTTCTCGAAGCACTATCTGCTGGTTCCGGACTGCGACCTGTCGCTATTCGCGCACTTCGAAAGCGAGCGCAGGATCGTGCTTCCGGCGTCGAAATTTCTGCCGAAATGGCTGCGGCCGCTGCCGCGGGCGATCCAGCGCAAGCGTCGTCAATTCTGGTGGTCGTTTCGCGCAAAGCCGGTAAGCGGCTGGCATGTACAGCAGCTCGTCAAGATTGCCGCGGCGATATCCCTGCCGCACCAGCGATACTGCATCCTCGATTCCGACGTCGTGTTCTTTCGCGACTTCGATCTGTCGCGATTCAGATATCCGAACTCAATTCCGCTTCTGAACATGCGTGATGAGGTCACGCAGGACCAGTTCCACCACGCTCGCTGGGTCGCGACCAGCCATGAGCTTCTCGGCCTGCCGGCGCCGCCGCTTCCGGCGTCGGATTTCATCGGCCACATCGTGTTTTGGGACCAGCAGACGACCCAGGCGATGGCCAAGCGAATCGAGACGGTTACAAAGCTGAATTGGATCGAGGCGCTGTGCAGGATCCGCGAATTTTCGGAATACATGCTCTACGGCTATTTCGTCGAGAACGACGCAGGCTTCTCGGCCCGCCACACGCGCACCGCCCGCACCCAGTGCGTCAGCTATTGGGACCAGCCGAAGCTCAGCCGCAGCCAATTGAACCAGCTGTTGCGCGGCGCCGACACGGATGACGTCGCGTTCTCGGTCGCGTCCTTTTCCGGCACGCCGGTGGAAACCATCCGCGCCGCGGTCGAGGAGCATGCCGCCTTCCGCGCATCTGTCGCCCTGCCCCGTGAAGCTGCGGAGCTGGCCGCACCATGCTGATCGGGCAGGCCAGCATCAATCTGTCCGCCAACATCCTCTCGGCACTGCTGGGACTGTTGAGCGTGTTCATTTTCACGAGGCTGTTCTCGCCTCATGATTATGGCGTCTATCTGCTCGGACTGGCTTTCGCGTCGGTCGTCAGCGTGTTCCTCGCGGGATGGTTTCGAAATCTCATCATGAGTCGGCACGCCCGGGACGACGGCACCGATGTTCGCGGCCTCGTCGTGAGCGGCTATCTCGTCGGCTGCCTCGCCGCACCGGCGGCCTACGGGTTGGGCCGCCTGATTGGCCTTGATCCCATGGAGGCCCTGGCCGCGGTCGTGCTGGCGGTGGCGATCGGGGTGTTCGAGCTGACGCAGGAGCTGGTCCGCGCGCGGCTGATGGTCGTCACGGCCATGAAGGCCACCCTGGTTCGCGCGGGCGCGGCCCTCTGCCTGGGGGTTGCCGCGGCCTTCCTCGGCCGAACCGGTATCCTCCTGCTGGTGACATCGACACTGGCCTATCTGCTCGCCGTCATGGTCCAGCGGTCGGCCTGGCGGGGAACGGTTCTCAGGTTCGACGGCGCCGGCCTGCTGGCCGCGGCGAGGCAGGGCCTGCCGCTGACGCTGTCGCTTACTTTGCTCGCGATCTCCAGCGTCGCCGACCGGTTCATCATCGCCAATCTGGTCAGCACCGCAGACGCCGGGAAGTATATGGCGGGTCTCGATCTGGTCCGGCAAACCCTGATGATGCCGGCGGTCAGCATCGCCGCCGCCTTTGTTCCGCTGGCGATCCGGATCCATGCCAATCAGGGAACCGCCGCGGTGCGATCGCATCTCGGCGAATGCATCGAATTGCTGATATGCGTTACGCTGCCGGCATGCCTGGGCTTCGCGGTCATTTCCGCCCACATCGCCAACGTGGTGCTCGGCGCCGACTTCCGCGCGATCGCCGCGGAGACGATGCCGATCGTGGCCGGCGCCGTGATCTTCCAGATCCTGACCCAACAGTATCTGCATACGAGCTTTCTGCTGTCGGGACGCAGCTCCTTCTATCTGATCAACACGGCGTCGATCATCGTGGTCAATGTGATTCTGTCATATGCCTTGATCAGCGCCTACGGCACGATCGGCGCCGCGTGGGCACGGCTTGGTGCGGACCTGTTCGGGTTCGTCTGCGCCCTGGTCCTCAGCCGCAAGGCCTTTCCGATCCCGTTCCCGCTCCGGCGGATTGCACCGGCGACGATCGCCGCGCTGCTCATGGCGCTGCTGGTCGCGGCAGTCGACAAATACCTGCAGCTTTCGGATCTGACCGCGTGCCTTGTCCTGTCGGGGGTCGGAATCGCCAGCTACGCGGTCCTGTGCTGGGTGCTCGACATCTCACGTGCCCGCGGTCGTCTGAAACGGGCGCTGGCTTTTCTCAGAACCAAATTCGTAAGCATCACGATTGGATAGCAGCCCGTGAACAAGACAGTCACCATCGATTTCGCTCAAGCCGCCACTGCCCGTGCCAGCACGCCCGCACATCCGCAGTCACTGCTCGATCTGCCGCCCGGCGAGGCCCGCGAAAGCCTGCTCGCGGTTCACGCCATTCTCGGCGCCAGCCTGCCGACGAGCCCGCTTGCAATCTATGAGGCCGGCGGCGGTTCGACCAGCTTTCTGCCGCTCGACGTGCTGCGCCGAGCCCACGTCACCGTGGTCGATATCGACGCGGAGCAGCTTCGCACCAACGACTACGCCCATGAAACCATCCTCGGCGACGTCCAGAGCCACCGCTTCGCCCCCCGCAGCTTCGACCTCGTGATCTGCTACAATGTGATCGAGCACCTCCGCGACGTCGAGGCGGCTTTGCTCCGGTTCTGCGAGTCAGTGAAGCAGGGAGGCCTGATCCTGATCGGCGCACCGAACCCGAAATCGCTTTCAGGCGTCGTCACCAAATACTCGCCGCACTGGTTCCACGTCTGGTTCTACCGCCATGTGCGCGGCGACAAGAAGGCCGGGTTGCCCGGCCAGGCGCCGTTCCCGACCTTCTTCCACCCGCTGGTCACGCTTTCGAGACTGGAGGCCTTCGCCGAGGCCCACGGCCTGCAAATGATCTACCGGAACGAGTACGAAAGCCCGCGCTATCCGGAGATGCGGGCACGCAAGCCGACCTTCGCTGCCCTGATCGATGCCGCAGCCTCAGTCGTCAATCTGCTGCTTCCCGGCAAGTTCGACGTAAGGCGCGGCGATTATCACGTGATCCTGCGAAAGATCTGAGCCATGAACGCGATGTGGTCCGAAGCCAAAGCGAGAATCAGCCACCGGCTGGCGACGCATTTGCCGGAAAATCCCGGTCCTGAACATCGTGGAGGCGCTGCCATGCGCGGGCATTTAAACGCTTTTTTTGCCATTTCAGCGAATAGTCCCTCAATGAGTATGGTTAATTCCTGTCGCGTTTTTTCCGCGGCCAGCCCCCGCGCGCTTTGCGTGACGCGAAGGCTAGCCCCTCAGCCGGTGCGTGCGGCCGTTCCAATGAAAGCTGGGGACCATGCTTGCCTATGACCGACCGATAGACCGGGCCGAACCCGGCGCCGGACCGACGCCGCCGCGAATGCTGGCCGGCTTCAGCGTGCTGGAGCTCGCCCGCCTGCTGTGGCAGCGCAAGGTCGCGATCGTGAGCGCGGGCCTGATCTGCGCCTGCGCGGCCGTCATGATCGGCAAAAGCCTGACGCCTAAATACTCGGCGACCGCCCAGCTCTACGTCGACCCCAGGGAGTTGCAGCTGGTCGAACGCGAACTGACACCGCGCGCCCAGGACGTGTCCGGCCTCGCCATGGTGGTGGAAAGCCAGGCGCGACTGATCACCTCGAACAGCGTGCTGCTGCAGGTGATCCAGGACACCAGGCTCGACACGGATCCGGAGTTCGGCGGCAGCAACGCGAGGGGCGCGCTGACCTCGCTGCTCGGCCTGATCGGAATCGACGGGAAATCTGCCGGCGACGCCAAGCTCGGCCAGATGGCGGCGCTGGAGGCCTTGCTTCGGCACATCAATGTCAAGAAGACCGACCGCACCTTCATCGTCGACATCGACGTATGGTCATATGACGCGGCCAAGGCGGCGATGCTCGCCAATGCGATTTCCCGGGCCTATCTCGCCGAATCCAAGAATTCACAGGCGACCGCCGCGCGGCGGGCGACCACCGATCTGTCCGGTCGGCTCAAGGAACTGCAGGAACGGCTGCGCAACGCCGAGAACGCGCTGGCAACCTACAAGGCGCAGAACAATTTCGTCGGCACCCAGGACACGCTGATCTCCGACCAGCAGCTTTCCGCCAGCAACCAGCGGCTCGCCGCGGCACGGGCGCTGGCGCTCGACGCGCAGGCCAAATACGACCAGATTCAGGCCAGTCGCCGCGCCTCGACCGACGCCGGCGCCATTCCCGAGGCGCTGCAGTCGCCGACCATCGCCAACCTGCGCGCGCAATATGCCGATGCACGCAAACGTCAGGCCGAGCTCACCGGCGAGTTGGGGCCGCGGCATCCAGCCCTGCGCCAGATGGAGAAGCAGGTCGAGGACCTGCGCCGCAACATCAACGAAGAAGTCGAGCGCTTCGCCCAGTCGGCCAGGAACGACCTGACCCGCGCCCGCGACTACGAAACCGCGCTGAACAAGGCGCTGGAGACGCAGAAGCGCCAGAGCGTACAGCTTAGCCAGGCCTCGGTGCGGCTTCGCGAGCTCGAGCGCGAGGTGGAAGCCAGCCGCGACGTCTATCAATCCTTCCTCAAACGCTCGCGCGAAACCGAGGAGCAGGAAAGCCTGAACACCTCGAGCGCCCGCATCATCGGCGAGGCCACCGTGCCGCAGCGGCGTACCTTTCCGCCCGCCATGAGCATGATCGCGATCGCAGGCTTCATGCTCGGCGCGTTCGCCGCCTCGGCCTGGACCGTCGCGGCCGACCGGCTTTCGCCCGACGCAAGCGAACCGCAGCCGGCGCGTTCCGAGACCATCGCGCCGGCGCCGCCAGCAAGTCCGGCGACGAGCAACCCGACCCGGCAGCAGCAGGAGCCGGCGACCGTTACGGCGGTCGAGAAACCATTGATCGCGCGCCTGCAGGAGTCCGACGTGATGCGGACACTCGGCGGAATCCTCGCCGTCGGCGGCATTCCTGACCTGGCCCGGATCGGCTGGCCGACCTTGCGCGCCGGCCTCCCGTCGACCGCGTTCCTCGAAACCATGCGCGACATTCGCGCGATCGCGGCGCGGCGATCGTCCACCCCGGCAATGCCCGTGATCGGCGTGATCGGCGCCGGGGCCGGCGAGGACCGCAGCATCGCCGCACTGAACATTGCGCTCGCCGCCGCGCGCGACGGCGCCAGCGTGCTGGTGATCGATGCCGACCACGCAACCCACACCATCTCGGACAAGATGAACGGCCTCGGCAAGAGCGAGCCCAGCCGTCTCGGCTGGCTCAGTATCGGCAGCAAGGCTTCCCGTGCGATCAAGACCGCGAACGCCATCTCGATCCTGCCCGTCATCCAGGGTTCCGGCGTAAGGACTTCCGACGTCAAGGCCTGCGATGCCATCCGCAAGGCGATCGCGCAGGCGCGCTCCGCCGGCGGCTACGACCTGGTGATCCTCGACGGACCGGCGATGCCCTGGAGCGGGGCCGACCGCAGGCTGTTCGACATCGCCGACAGCTTCGTCGCCATCCTGCCGGTCAGCCTCGACATCAACGAGGTCATGGAAGACATCATCACGGCGCTCGGCGACACCGAGCGCAAGCTGGTCGGCGTCGTCCTGAGTGAGCTCCGACCCACGGTGGTCAACCGTCAGCGGGACAAACAATATGCTTGAGCGCCGTGTAAATCCCGCGGGAAGGGCCGCCACCGCGGGCGTGCCGCGGATCTCGCTGGGCGGGCTGCGGCTCGCCGTCCTCGACATCGAGCAGACCGCGAACTTCATGATCGAGATGGTGTTTCCGCAACGCCGGCTCGATCGTCCGCTGTATCTGACCTCGGCCAATGGCGAGGTGCTGGCGCGCTGTTCGACCGAACCGATGACCGACCGGCTGTTCCGCGCCGCCGACCTGATCAACGCCGACGGCCAGCCGCTGGTCACCGTGTCGCGCTTCAAGTCGCCGATGCCGCTGCCGGAGCGGGTCGCAACCACCGATCTTTTTCATACGGTGGCCCGCAAGGCCGCCGCGGCGCGGCTGACCTTCTATCTGTTCGGCGCCGATGAAGCCGAAAACGCCGCCGCCGTCGCCAATGTCCGGAAAACGTACCCGGACCTGCAGATCGTCGGGAATTCCCACGGCTACCTGAAAGGCGACGCGCTGCGGGACAAGGTCGACGAGATCAACGCCCTGGCGCCGGATTATCTGTGGGTCGCACTCGGCGTTCCCTACGAGCAGGCATTTGTCGAGGAATTCACGCCGCGGCTGTTCAACGTCGGCGTCATCAAGACCTCGGGCGGACTGTTCAACTTCCTGTCGGGCAGCCGGGCACGCGCGCCGCAATGGATGCAGAAGATGGGACTCGAATGGGCCTGGCGGATCTGGCTGGAACCGCGCCGGCTGTTTTGGCGCTATCTCACCACCAACCCGCGCGCCCTCTATCTCCTGTTCAACAACAGCCGGACGCCGGGACGCTGAAATGAACGACGGTCCGGCCATCCTGGTGACTGGCGGCGCGGGCTACATCGGCTCGCATTGCTGCAGGGCGCTGGCGGCGGCGGGATATCACCCTGTGGTTTTCGACAATTTTTCCACCGGCCATCGCGATTTCGTCACCGGCTCGCTCGTGACCGGCGACCTCGCCGACAAGGCAAAGCTGGCGCAGGCCTTCGCGCAGCACGAGATCGTCGCGGTGATGCACTTCGCAGCATCGAGCCTGGTCGGAGAGTCCGTCGTCGATCCGCAGAAATACTACGCCAACAATCTGGCCGGCACGCTGTCGCTGCTGCAAACGATGCGCGACGCCGGCTGCAATCGCCTGGTATTCTCCTCGACCGGCGCGGTCTACGGCAACGCCGACAGCAAGGCCCTGCCCGAAAGCTACGCCTGCGCGCCGATCAATCCCTACGGCGCCTCGAAGTTGATGGTCGAGCGCGTGCTCGCCGACTATCGCGGCGCTTATGGACTTGGCTCGTTCGCGCTGCGCTATTTCAATGCCAGCGGCGCCGACCCCTCCGGCGGCATCGGCGAACTGCGCGACAACGAAACCCATCTCATTCCCCGCGCCATGATGGCGCTGCAGGGCCACGTGCCCGATTTTGCGGTGTTCGGCGACGATTACGACACGCCCGACGGCACCGCGATCCGCGACTACATCCACGTCACCGATCTTGCCGCCGCCCATGTCCAGGCGCTCCAGCTGCTGCTGCAGGGGCATGGCGGCGGCGTCTTCAACCTCGGCACCGGCACCGGCTATTCGGTGCGCGAGGTTCTCGGCGCGATCGCGGCCGAAACCGGCCGCGCCGTGCCCCAGGTCGTCAGGCCGCGGCGATCAGGCGATCCGACCTATCTGGTCGCCGACCCCACCGCGGCCCGCCAGACGTTGAAATTCCGCACCGCGCATTCGGATCTGCCAACCATCATACGGACCGCATGGGCGTGGCATCGCAAGGCTCATCCGCCGAAGACAGTTCGTTCCTGCGAAGTGAACTCAGGTCGCTGAAGCAACTTTATGCAAGGTGGGGCGTTCTCAACTCTTCATTCACGCCGGGAGATGAGAGATGACCGACACCTCGCAGATCAAGGAGCACATGGACGTGATTTCCTCCGACAAGAAGACCGTCGGCAAAGTCGATCATCTCGAAGGCACTGACAAGATCAAGCTGACCAAGCAAAGCTCGCCGGATGGACAGCACCATCACTTCATTCCGGTATCGTGGGTGGATCATGTCGATCAGCACGTGCATCTGAACAGGTCCGGAGCGGACGTCACCGCGCATTGGGAGCACGGGCGCCAATGACCAATCGTCTCAGCCATCGAGAGACCATCGCGATCAGGGGGAGCCGTGCTTCGAGCCGCTAACCTGCAGTTCGCCCGCATCGTGGATGAGTTCGTCCGCTGGCGCGGGGTGCCCGAAGACGAGCGATCGGCGGCACCGGGCTGGTGGTGGGGTCCGGCATTCGAGGTGCTCTGCCTGCAAGACCCGCTGCCGGACGCGTGTCGCACTAGTCTGGGGCTGCCGGCCGGCGCCACCTACGGCGATGGCGCAAGGGTTTTTCTCGAATCCCTCGCGGGCCAGACCGCGCTGCCGTGGCCCGATCATTTCCCACGCAAACCCGTGAATTCCGATCCGCCATAGGCTCGTCTCGACGTCGGCCGGGCTTCGCGATGCTCACCGGCTGCCGCGGCAGCCGCCTGCAGATAAACCGCGAAACGACGGGCAGCTTACGTTGCATTGCACCTAATAACTTCTTCCAGTTCAGAAACTGGTCATCGCAAGAGTTCAGGGTGGGTCATTGCCATCGCGCGATCACTTTGAAACCATGCGGTCCGACAACAACCAAGAACCGCCTCGCGCGGGCGTCTAAGAGGATCCATGCCGATCGTCCAAGCCGACCGTCTGGCGCGCATCGCTGCCGCGCTGCTCAAGGCCGCCGGCGCGTCGGACGAGGAAGCCGACGCGGTGGCGATCGGCTGCGTCAACGCCAACCTGGCCGGCCACGACTCGCACGGCGTGATCGCGATTCCGACCTATATCGACCGCATCAGGGCCGGGCATATCGTCCCCGGTGCGAAATGGACCATTATACAGCAATCGCCGACCACGACGGTGATCGATGGCCATTGGGGTTTTGGATTTCACGTCAACGCCAGGGCGATGGCCCTGACCATTGAAAAGGCGAAAACCGCCAACGTAGCCGCCTGCACCGTGGTCCGCCAGAGCCATGTCGGCCGGCTCGCCGCCTATCCCATGATGGCGATGCGGGAGGGCATGATCGGACTTGCCACCGCCGATTCCGGCCGTTCGCCCAAACACGTTGTTCCGTTCGGCGGTCGCGAGGCCAGGCTCGGCACCAACCCGATCTCGATCGCGGTGCCCTCGGACCTGGAGGCGCCGTTCTACCTGGATATGGCGACCTCGGCGGTGGCGGCCGGAAAGATCCAGCTCGCCGCCGTGCGCGGCGAAGAAATTCCGACCGGCTGGATCATCGATGGCGAAGGACGGCAGACCACCGATCCCACCCAGTTCCGCAACGGCGGCGCGCTGCTGCCGCTCGGCGGCACCGAAGGCTACAAGGGGTCGGGCCTGGCTGCGATGGTCGAGGTGTTGTGCGGACTGCTCACCGGCCTCGGCTTCGGCGTCGAGCCGACCGGGCGGCATAATGACGGTTGCTTCATGGCGGTGTTCAACGTCGCGGCGTTCCGTCCGCTGAAGGATTTCAGGAAGGAAGTCGCCGAGTTCGCGCACTATCTCAAGGCGACGCCACCTGCCGAAGGCTCCAACGGCGTGTTCTATCCGGGCGAGGTCGAGTACATCCGGGAGCAGCAGCGCAAGGTCGCCGGTATCGAAATCGAGGACGCCACGTGGGAAAAATTGCGCGCGCTGGCGGGCGACTACAAACTGGCCGCCGAGCTCGATCTCGCATGAGATCTGCTTCATCCGGCACAGGGAGAACGGCATGACACGGCAAATGGTGATGGTCGGATTCCTGCAGGCGCAGAACTGCACCAATCTGCCGAGCTCGTGGCGACATCCGGAATCGCGCGACGATTCGATGTCGGCGGACTACTATCAGGAGATCGGCCGGATACTGGAATCCGGCAAATTCCATATGGCGTTCTTCGACGATCGGCTGGCGATGCCGGACCGCTACGGCAACGACCACGCCCACACCGTCGAGTACGGCATCCGCTGCGTCAAGATGGATCCGATCGTGGTGTTGACAGCCATGGGCATGGCGACCGAGAAGCTCGGCCTCGCATCGACCTGCTCGACCACCTATTATGAACCGTTCGACGTCGCCCGCAGGTTCGCGACCCTCGACTTGATGACCGACGGTCGCGCCGCCTGGAACGTCGTTACCTCCGTGAACGACGGCGAAGCCCACAATATGGGGAAGGACGCCCATCTCGACCACGATTTCCGCTACGACCGCGCCGACGAGTTCATGGAGGTGGTGCTCGGCCACTGGGATTCCTGGGAGGACGGTGCGCTGATCGTCGACAAGGCCAGCGGCCGGTTTGCCGATCCCGACAAGGTCAAGCGGCTCGATCACAGGGGCCGGTTCTTCAAGTCGCGCGGGCCGTTCACGGTGCCGCGCTCGGCCCAAGGCCATCCCGTTCTCATTCAGGCCGGCGCCAGCGGCCGCGGACAGCGCTTCGCGGGGCGCTGGGGCGAGGTGATTTTCACGGCGGCGCGCAATATGGCCGGCGCCAAACAGGGCTACGACGCCATCAAGAACGAGGCCGCCAGGGCCGGCCGCGATCCCGAGCAGATCTTCCTCTGCAATCTGACGACGCCGGTATGCGGCGCGACCAAAGCCGAGGCCGAAGACAAAATGGCGCTGATCGAAAAGCTGCCGCTGGAGATCGATGCGCTGTCGCTGCTGTCGGAAGGGCTGAACTACGATTTTGCCTCCAAGGGCATCGACGAGCCGCTGACCACGGAGGAACTGCAGGGCATGCAGGGCATTCTCGGCATCCGCGATGGCGTGCTGAAAACCTCGGGCAAGACCAATCCCAGCGCGCGGGATTTCGTCACCTTCAGCGGTCGCGGCCAGACCGCGGATGCGATCGTCGGCGGGCCCAGGGAAATCGCCGATACGCTCGAGCAAATGTTTACCGGCGGCGGCTGCGACGGCTTCGTCATCGCGGCCACTTACGTGCCCGGCTCCTACACGGACTTCGTCCGACACGTCGTCCCGGAATTGCAGCGCCGCGGGCTGTTTCACAAAGATTACGCCGGCAAGACGCTGCGCGAAAATCTCGGCCTGCGGCGTCCGGCCGCCGGCGCATGGAAAACCCGACCGCGGATCGCGGCGGAGCAAGAAGGATAGATCATGCGCTGGCTCAAATTCACCGCTGCGGGGCAGACATCCTGGGGCATCGTGGAAGGTAACCGCGTCATCGCGGTCAGCGGCGACCCCTTCGGTGAATGGCAGCGCACACCGCACATCCATGCGCTCGCGGACGTGAAGATCGAACTGCCGGTGATGCCGCGCACCTTCTATTGCGTCGGCCTCAATTACCTCCAGCATCTCAAGGAAGCTGCCGACAAGGCTGGCACGGTTCCGAACGTGCCCGATCGACCCGAGATCGGCTATCGCGCCCAGAACGCGCTGATCGCGCATGACGAGGACGTGGTGATCCCGGCGACCGCCACCGAGAAAGTCCACTACGAGGGGGAACTGGTCGTGGTGATCGGCAGGAAGGCAAAGCATCTTTCTGAAGCCGACGCGATGTCCTGCGTGTTCGGCTACACCATCGGCAACGACGTCAGTGAGCGCAGCTGGCAGAAGGCCGATCGCGGGCTGTGGCGCGCCAAGAACGCCGACACCTTCAAGCCGATGGGACCGTGGATCGAGACTGATGTCGACCTCGACGCCATGCAAACCATCGTCAAGGTAAACGGCAGGGAGACCGGCCGCTTCCGTACCAACGACATGATCTTTGGTGTCGTGCCGTTCATCGTCGAGCTGACCAAGTATTTCACGCTGTGGCCGGGCGACGTGATCTGGATGGGCACCGACGGCGCCTCGCCCGACATCAAGGCCGGTGACGTGGTCGAGATCGAAATTACCGGCATCGGCACGCTGCGTAACAGGTTTGTCAAGGAGAAGCGGCCTGGCAGCGCCAAAGCATGAGCCGCCTCGAGAACATCCTCGGGCGCCTCAGATCATTCTCGCCACGACGGGAATTCGCCGCAACGCCACCGTCAGTGCCCAGCTCATCGACAGCGTCCCGACGAATACAATCGCAAACTTTGCGAAGGCCGGCCAGGAATAGTCGTAGACGGCGTATTGCAGCCAGATGATGAAAATATAGTGCAGGAGATAGATGCCATAGGCCGACGGCCGCAGCATGTCGAGCAGTCCCCAGCCGGATTTGGCGAAGCGCAGCAGGGCGGCCGTCACGGCGAATACCATCGCAGCACTGAACATCGCAAAGGCGAGGCCGTAACTGGTCCGCCATATGAGCGGCGGCATTCCGAGATCGATCAAGTTGTATTTGGCATAGACCAGAACGAGGATCGCGGCATAGAACAGCAGCGCCCAGCCGAGCCAGAGCGGCCAGCGTTTCGCCAGTTCGCCGTCTTCCGCGAGCAGGCCGGCCCGGAGGCCGGCCGCGCCGACGCCGATGCCGGCAAAGAAGTAACCGGCGTAAAGCAGAATGCGGCTGGTCTGGATCGGAAGCGGGTAGCCGCCGGGCTCGAGCCAGCTTCCGTCGCCAAAGATCAGCCGCATCGGCAAATAGACCGCGATCGAAAACATCAGGAATGCCACGAAGGCCGCGACCGGCCGGTGGCGCACCGCAAGCACGATCTGGCCCAGCGTCGCGATGCCACGCGGCACCGCGAGCCAGACCGCGGCGGCCACCACGTCCAGCGCCAGCAGCACCCACAAGAACCAGGCCGGCCCGGAAGGCCATGGCCCCACCGTGAGCGTGCGCCACCAGAAGTGCAGGAAATTGAAGTCGGTGGTTCCTGGCAGGTGGTAGCGCAGGAAGGTCGGATAGTAGGCGATCGGCACCAGCACGAAGACCGACAGCAGGAACGGTACCCCCAGCCGCCAGGCGCGATCACGCACGAACACCGCCGATCCCTTTCGCGCCAGGCTATCCCGGACGAACAGTCCGGAAATAAAGAACATGAAGGCCATGAAGAAGCTGTCGTTGAACAGCACGACAAGGTCGAAGCCGAGCCACCGCATGCGGTCGCCGTTGCCGAAATACGTATAGTTGACGACGGAGTGGTGCAGAAGCACCAACAATATGACCAGCGTCCGCGCGCGATCGAGCGGCGCGACCCGTTGCGGCGCCAACGTCGCTTGACTGTTTCCGTCGATCTTTTGCAGCATGAATTCGATTCCGCGCGGGACAGGATGATGCGTGACCTGACGGCGAAGCGAAGGAGCGGGAGCGAGGTTATGACCCTGCTGCCACCCGATCCAGACAGCACGTTGTCGCGGCACCCGGGCGAAGCCTCACACCGCGGTAGCCTTGGCGAAATCGACATAGATCTCGCGCAAGCGGTTGGTCATCGGCCCCGGCCTGCCATTGGCCACCGTCCTGCCGTCGATCGTCACCACTGCCTGCACGAAGACGGTGGCGCTGGTGATGAAGGCCTCCTTGGCGGCCAGCGCTTCCTCGATCGTGAACGGCCGCTCCTCGACGCGCAACTGGCGCTCCTCGGCCAGCGCGACCACCGCCTTGCGGGTGCAGCCCGGCAAAATCGCGCTACCATTCTGCCGCGTCACGATCACGTCGTCCTGGGTCAGGATGAAGCAGGACGACGAGCCGCCCTCGGTCACCTTGCCGTCCTCGATCATCCAGGCCTCGCCGGCGCCGGCTTCCGCCGCGGCCTGCTTTGCCAGGACCTGCGCCAGCAGCGCCACGCTCTTGATATCGCGCCGGACCCAGCGAATGTCGGGCACGGTGATCACGCCGATGCCGGTCCTGGCCGATTCCGCATTCACGATGTCCTTGACCGAGGTAAACATGACCAACGTCGGCTTGACGGCTCCTTTGGGAAACGCGAAATCGCGCCCGGAATCGGCGCCGCGCGTCACCTCCAGATAGACCATGCCGTTGACGAGATGATTGCGCGCGACCAGTTCCCGCTGGATTTCCTGGATGCGATCGGTCGTTTCCGGCAATGCCAGCGCGATCTCGCCGACCGAGCGCTCCAGCCGCGCCAGATGCGAGGCGTTGTCGATCAGCTTGCCGTCGAGCACCGCGGCAACTTCGTAGATGCCATCGGCGAACAGAAAGCCGCGGTCGAGTATCGAGACCTTGGCCTCTGACATCGGCACAAACGAACCGTTGACGTAAGCGATCTGTTCCAAGCGAGTTCTCCTGCAAGCTGCAAAGCGGCAGCTTCGCATATTATATGCGAATCTCTAATGCGATAAAATCTTCGACAGAAACTTCTGCGCACGGTCGCTGCGGGGGCTGCCGAAAAAGTCTTCCCTCAGCGCATCCTCGACGATTTCGCCCTTGTCCATGAAAATGACCCGGTGTGCGACTTTGCTGGCAAAACCCATTTCATGGGTGACAACCATCATGGTCATGCCCTCGCGGGCCAGATCCACCATGACGTCGAGCACCTCGGAGATCATTTCGGGGTCGAGCGCCGAGGTCGGCTCGTCGAACAACATGGCGATCGGGTCCATCGCCAGCGCCCGGGCGATCGCGACGCGCTGCTGCTGTCCGCCGGACAGTTCGGCGGGGTACTTGCGCGCATGCTCCTGCAGCCCGACCCGGTCGAGCAGCTTCTCCGCCTTCGCGACGGCCTCATCATGCGACCGTCCCAATACCTTTTCCTGCGCCAGGCACAGATTCTCGATGATCTTCAAATGCGGGAACAGTTCAAAATGTTGGAACACCATGCCGACGCGGGCGCGCAGTTTCGGCAGGTCGGTCCTGGGATCGTTGACCTTGATGCCATCGAGGATGATTTCGCCGCTCTGGAACGGCTCCAGCGCGTTGACGCATTTGATAAGCGTCGATTTTCCCGAACCGGAGGGACCGCAGACCACCACCACCTCGCCCTTGGCAACGGCGGTGGTGCAATCCTTCAGCGCTTGAAAACTGGGCCCATACCACTTGTCGACATGCCTGATCTCGATCATGCGCGCTCCCTACCGGACAATGCTGATACGCGCCTGCAGACGCCGGACACCGAATGAAGCGACGCAGGAAATCGTGAAATAGACCACCGCCGCGAACAGGTACATTTCGACCAGCCGGCCGTCACGCTGCGCGACTTTGCTCGCCGCACCGAGGAAGTCAGGCATCGACAGCACGTAAACCAACGAGGTGTCCTGAAACAGCACGATGGTCTGGGTCAGCAGCACCGGCAGCATGTTTCGGAACGCCTGGGGTAGCACGACATAGCGCATGGTCTGGGCGTAGGTCAGGCCGAGCGCATTGGCTGCGGCGGGCTGGCCTTTGGAGATCGACTGGATGCCTGCGCGCATGATCTCGGAAAAATAAGCCGCTTCGAACATGATGAAGGTGACGAGCGCGGAGGTGAACGCGCCGACACTGACCGGGCGCGATGCGCCTGTGACCCATTGACCGACGTAGGGCACCAGGAAATAGAACCAGAAGATCACCAGCACCAGCGGCAATGACCGCATGAAGTCCACGTAAAGTCCGGCGATGCGGCCAAGCAGCTTGTAGCCGGACAGCCGCATCAGTGCGATCAGGGTGCCGAAGATTATGCCGCCGACGGCGGAAAGCGCGGTCAAGGTCAGCGTGAACGTCATGCCCTCGAGGAAGAGGTAGCCGAGCGAGCGGCGGATGACGTCGAAATCGAAAGTGGCGAACATGTTGTGCTATTTCCCCGTGATGTAGCCGGGGATCGCCAACCTGCGCTCAAGGAAACGCATGCCGGTGACGACGACGATGTTGATCAACAGATACATCACGGTGGCGGCTGTGAAAGCCTCGAACACCTGGAACGAGAATTCCTGCATCGACCGCGCCTGGCCGGTCAGTTCGATCAGGCCGATGGTGATCGCGACCGCGGTGTTCTTGATGGTATTGAGGAACTCGGAGGTCAGCGGCGGCATGATGATGCGATACGCGATCGGCAACAGCACGTAGCGGTAGGCCTGCGACGTGGTCAGCCCGAGCGCGGTCGCGGCCTGCTTTTGCCCGCGCGGCAGCGAAGCGATGCCGGCGGCCAGTTGCACCGCGACGCGCGCCGACATGAAAAGTCCAACGCCGATTGCGGCCGTGTAGAACGGCGCGTTCGGCAGCTGCTTCAACCACAATCCCCAGCTTCGCGGCAACAACTCGGGCAGCACGAAGAACCACAGGAAAAGCTGCACCAGCAGCGGCATGTTGCGGAAGAACTCGACGTAGGCGAATCCGACCCAGGAGGCGGTCATCGACGGCAGCGTGCGCAGCACGCCGATGACAGAGCCGAACACCAGCGCGATGATCCAGGCGAAAACGCCGGTCTGGATGGTAAGCCAAAGGCCCGACAGCAGCATGTCGAAATAAGTGCCGGTCCCGCCCGGGGCCGGTTCGAAGAAAATGCTCCAATTCCAGTTGTAACTCACCGAAACCTACCGTTCGCTACGCCGCCGGACCTTGCCCATGCAATGGCCGGGCCAATTGCATGGGCGGGAGCATGATCAATGCGCTGTGGACCGAGCCGTCTACTTGTAGGAATCAGGATCAGGGGAATCGGAAGGCTTGGCGAACTGGTTCTTCAGCTCCGCGCTGATCGGCGCGTTGAGGTTCAATCCTTTGGGCGGGATTTTCTGCGTAAACCACTTGTCGTAGATCTTCTGACCTTCGGAGCTTGTATAGAGAGCCGCGGTCGCCGCATCGACCACCTTCTTGAAGGCCGGGTCGTCCTTGCGCAGCATGATGCCGTATGGCTCCGGCTTGGAAAACGCGTCCTTCGAGATGACGTAATCCCCCGGCGCCTTCGAGCCGGCAACCAGGCTCGCCAGCAGAATGTCATCCATCACGAAAGCGACGGCCCGGTCGGTCTCCACCATCAGGAACGCTTCCGCGTGATCCTTGGCGGGAATGATATTGATGCCGAGCTTGCGTTCGGCGTTGGCCTCGGTGAGCTGCTTGATGTTGGTGGTGCCCGACGTCGAGACCACCGACTTGCCCTTGAGGTCGTCGATCGAACCGATCTTGCTGGCCTTCTTGGAGACGTAGCGGCTTGCGGTCAAAAAATGAGTGTTGGTGTAGGAGATCTGCTTCTGCCGCTCGACATTGTTGGTCGTCGAGCCGCATTCGAGATCGATCGTGCCATTGGCCAACAGCGGAATACGGGTCGATGACGTCACCGGATTGAGCTTGACCTCGAGCTTGTCGAGCTTGAGCTCCTTCTTCACGGCATCGACGATCTTGTAGCAGATGTCCATCGCGTAGCCGATCGGCTTCTGGTTGTCGTCTAGATAGGAGAACGGAATCGACGAGTCGCGGAAGCCGAGGGTGATGGCGCCGGTTTGCTTGATGTTTTTCAGCGTCCCCGTGAGTTCCTGCGCCATCGCCGGTCCTGCGCACAGCGCGGCGGCGAGCGTGTAGCCGATCATAGCATTGCGTTTCATACGTGTGCTCCTTGCTTGGTTGATGTCGTCGACTGCTTGAGGATTTCGCTCAGGACCGGCGCGATATAGCGGCGAAACTGACCGGGATTCTCGCTCATCGGGAAATGACCGAGCTGTTCCATGATGGTGACGCTGGCGCCGCCGATCGCGGCCGCGGTTCGCCTGGTGTCCTCGGGCGTACAGGAGAAATCATACTCGCCGGTCAGCAAATAGAGCGGGCAAACACCGGTATCGATCTTCCCCACCCGGCCGCGCAGGTCGCCGTCGACCCGATAGAAATGGAGGTCGCCCTTGAATACGCCCGGTCCGCCCTGCATGTAGCTCCACAATGTTTCGCGGCGCGAGACTTCCGGGCCTTGCGGTGCGATCAGGCCGGACACCAGCGCGGCGCAGATCTCACCGCCGTGAACGTCGGGACGATGCAACCAGGAAGTATCGTACCACGGCGCCTGAAAATCGGCGGCTTCCAGCCCGATCAACGCGCGAAATTCACGCGCATGATCGATCGCCAGATTGAGAACGATGCGCCCGCCGATCGAGCATCCCATGACGACGGGCTTCTGCAGTCCCAGCGCATGGCAGAAGGCGCGGATCGTCGCGGTGTAGCGGGCGGTCGTCAGCCGGTACTCCTCGCCGGTCCAGCTGGAGGGCGGATTGGATTTGCCGTGCCAGGGCATATCGAACGCAATGATCCGGAATCTTTTTGAGAATTCCTCGTCGCCAAGCAGATGCCGCCATTGCCGCCCATCGGAGCCGGCCGTATGCAGGCACACCAGCGGAATGCCGGCGCCGTTCTCTTCGAAGTAGATGCGATGCATCTCGCCATCGATGTCGACGTGGACGTAGCGGCCGACCATCGGCTCGATATGGCCGGTCATGCCGGCACCGCCGATCCATGCCGCCGGGGCAGCGCCAGCACGTCCTTGAAGTACTGCAGATGAGTCATGAACGGATGCAGGTCGCCTTCGAGGGCGGCTTGTTCCAATTTGGTCAAGGCCAGCAGATCGTGCCAGCCCGGTTTTGGTGCGGGTTTCCAATACTCCAACCAGGCCGCGGCCGTCGCGCGATAGGAGAAGCGCCAGGACCGCATCAGCACCGGCGCCGGCGTCAGGTCGACAATCCTGCCGCTGCGGATCGAGATATGAAACGGGTGATCGAGAGTTCCCAACAGGCATTCACAGTCGAGGGCGCGGCCGCGCGCGATCAGTGCAGGCGCCCGCTCGAGCAACCCGGGAATCCCGGCAAACGCCTCTATCACGGCGGCGTCGGAGGCGGTCGGGGATGGCGTCATGCGCTTCAAGCAGGCGTTTCCCTGCAATGCAGAAATTGGCAGATGAACGGAACAAGGCGGTCCGGTTCCGCATATCTATGACCCGAACGTCAGGCCATCGCAATGGGCCGTTTGGAGGACGACCCATCGATGTGCAAGCTCGTGCCGGCCCGGCACGAATCTTCCGTCCTGCGGCAGGCTTGTTGTCGCACGCGCCAAATCCGGGCGGAATGCGGTCAATACAGCGATTGGGTGCTTTTCTTCCCCATCGTTTTCGGAGAAGATTGAATGCAGTAACCATAACAATTCCGGTTTCGCGTGAGCGGGGCCGCAGGGAGAAACTGAATGTTCCAATCTGGTCGTTTGATGATCGCGCTGGCCGCGATCGGCGTGCTGATGTCTGCCGGCGCCGGTGCGCAGGACTACCCGACCAAGCCGATCACCCTGATCGTTCCATGGCCGGCCGGAGGATCGACCGACATCTCGATGCGCGCGATCGCAGACAGCGCATCCAAGATCCTCGGCCAGCCGATCACGATCGACAACAAGGCCGGCGGCAGCGGCACCGTCGGTCCGGCTACCATGGTGGCCAGCGCCAAGCCGGACGGCTATACCATCGCGCAGATCCCGATCACGGTGTTTCGCCTGCCCTTGATGCAGGAAGTATCGTGGGATCCGGCCAAGGATTTCAGCTACATCATTCATCTCACCGGCTACACCTTCGGCGTCACCACCAGCGCCGAGTCCCAGTTCAAGACCTGGAAGGACGTGGTCGACTACGCCAAGGCCAATCCCGGTAAGGTGACCTATGCCACCCCCGGGGCCGGAACCTCGCTGCACATCGGCATGGAACAGATCGCCGCGCTGGCGGGAATCAAGCTGACGCAGGTGCCGTTCAAGGGCGGCGCGGAAACCAATGCCGCCGTGCTCGGTCAGCACACCATGCTGCAGGCCGATTCGACCGGCTGGCGCCCCCTGGTCGACGCCGGCAAGCTTCGGCTTCTGATGGTGTGGACCTCGGCGCGGTCGCCGAATTTCCCTGACGTGCCGACGCTCAAGGAACTCGGCTATCCGATGGTCTACGATTCTCCGTTCGGCATCGCCGGACCCAAGGGCATGGACCCGAAGATCGTCGCCAAGCTGCATGACGCCTTCAAGAAGGCGCTCGACGATCCCGCCGTGGTTACGACGCTGGCCAAATTCGACATGGTCCCGAACTACAAGAATACCGAGGACTACAAGAAATTCGTCACCGAGGTCACCAATTCCGAACTCAAGGTGATCGAGACACTCGGGCTGGCGAAGAAGAAGAACTGACCGCCTTCGGGTCCCGGACGCGGTGCAGCGCTCCTTCAGCGCTGCGCCGCAGAGCCGGGACCTATACTTGCTCCGTGGACCCCCGGCTCTGCAGCGCTCCGGCAAAGCCGCTGCGTGCGTCCGGGGAACGCCTGAGAGGAAATCGATGAGCGATCCAACCAACGTCAAACTCCGCGTCAACAATTCCGAGCTTTGGGGCGGGCTGATCGGCCTCGTGCTCGGCGTCTTCGTCGTCTGGTCGGGCCTCAAGCTCAAGCTCGGCACGATCAATGATCCCGGCTCCGGCTATGTGATGTTCTACACGGGCATCCTGATGTGCCTGTTCGCCGTCACGATCATTATTGCGGCAGTGACCGAGGGTGGCGCGACTTTCGGCTCGCGCTGGACCGGCGCACGCTGGACCAAGCCGCTGGTGGTCATCGCATGCCTCATCGCGTTTGCGCTGGCGCTCGACAGGCTCGGATTTCTGCTCTCCACCATCCCGCTGATGTTGCTGCTGCTGCGCCTGATCGATCCGGTACGCTGGTCGCTGGCCATTCCGATCGCCCTCCTCGCCCCGCTCGGGGTGTGGTGGGTGCTGAAACGCTTGCTCCTGATCCAGTTGCCCGCGGGCATCTTCGAGATCGGCTGACTGGACCGAAAACATGGAAACCCTTCTCAACGTCGGGCAAGGCTTCGGCGTCGCGCTTTTGCCGATCAACCTGCTCTACTGCTTCATCGGGGTGTTCATCGGCACGCTGGTGGGCGTGCTGCCGGGCATCGGTCCGATCTCGGCGATGTCGCTGCTGTTGCCGATCACGCTGTCGGGAACGCCGGAGTCCGGCATCATCATGATGGCCGGCATCTATTACGGCTCGATGTATGGCGGCTCCACCACTTCCATCCTGGTCAACATCCCCGGCGAAGCCGCTTCGGTGGTGACCTGCATCGACGGCCATCAGATGGCGAAGCAGGGCCGCGCCGGTCCGGCGCTCGGCATCTCGGCGCTGGGTTCGTTCATCGCTGGCACGTTCGCGCTGGTCGCGCTGATGCTGGTGGCGCCGTCGCTGGCCAGCGTGGCGATCGCGTTCGGGCCGGCGGAGTATTTCAGCCTGATGGTTCTGGGCCTGGTGGTGTTGACCTTCCTCACCCAGGGCTCGATGGCGAAGGCGCTGCTGATGGCCTGCATCGGCATCGTGCTCGGACTGGTCGGGCTCGACAGCATCACGGCGCAGCCTCGCCTGACCTTCGGCCGCCTGGAATTGATCGACGGCATCGGTCTGGTGCCCGTGGTAATGGGCCTGTTCGGCGTCGCCGAGGTCCTGATCAATACCGAGCAAATCATCAAGCGCGACGTCATCAATGCCAAAATCACGCATTTGCTGCCGAACAAGGCCGACTGGAAGGCCAGCGCCGGACCGATCGGTCGCGGCACCATCCTTGGATTCTTTCTGGGAATTCTGCCGGGCGGCGGCTCCGTGATCTCCTCGTTCGCGTCCTACGCGCTGGAGAAGCGGTTGTCGAAGACGCCGGAGCGGTTCGGCAATGGTGCGATCGAGGGCGTCGCAGGCCCGGAAGCCGCCAACAATGCCGCCGCGGGCGGCGCTTTCATTCCGCTGATGACGCTCGGCATTCCGCCCAACGTGGTCATGGCCCTGCTGCTCGGCGCCTTCATCGTCCACGGGGTGCAGCCTGGCCCGCTGATGATCACGCAGAACCCCGGCCTGTTCTGGGGCATCGTCGCCAGCATGTATATCGGCAACGCGATGCTGCTGGTACTCAACCTGCCGCTGATCGGGATGTGGGTCCAGCTGTTGAAGCTGCCGTACAATATCCTGTTCCCGCTGATCATTCTGTTCACCATCATCGGCGTCTATTGTTCCAGCAACAACGTGTTCGACGTCTATGTGATGATCGCCTTCGGCTTGATCGGCTATTTCATGCGCAAGCTCGGCTACGAGCCTGCGCCGCTGGTGCTGGCCTTCGTGCTGGGGCCGATGCTGGAAAACAACCTGCGCAAATCGCTGATACTGTCGCAGGGCGACCTCTTCACGTTCGTGGAGCGCCCGATCTCGGCGGTATGCCTGGCGATTGCGGTGGTGCTTCTCGTCGGCCCGCTGCTGCCGTCGCTGCGCAAGAAGCGCGAACTGGTGGCTCTGGACGAAGGCGTCTAGCCAGGTTCACGGCAGCCTCTAAGGTTTCAGAGCAGCTTTGCGCGCGCGAACAGAGCGCGGAGCGCGTTGGTCGCCTGCACGATCAGCATGCCATCGTCGGCCGCGGCCTCAAGCGCGGCCTTGGCATCGCGGTGGAGCGATTGAAACTCCATCCACTCGACCGAATTGAGGCTGGTGATGAAGTCGTAAGCCTCGCCGACAGTCTCGATCGCAACGGTCTCGCCGTTCAACTTGACCCGGAACGTCGCCTTCAGCCGTGTTTCCGATCTTGATACCCTGCACATCGCATTACCGTTGTTCAGCGGCGCCGGCAAAGTCAATCCACCTCGAAGGTTCCAGCCGCGCCGCATCGTCGATGGGCGCGCGGTACTCATTGCCGATCGCACGGCATCTCGCCCAGATCCCAGAACAGGCCCGCCATGATGCCCAGCGCCTCTTCGGTCACGCTGAGCAGAATGTGCTCATCGGGCGCGTGCTGCGAGCAGCCCGGATAGGAGTGCGGGACCCAGATCGTCGGCAGGCCGAGCCCTTCGGAAAACACGTCGTTGGGCAGCGATCCCCCGAAATTCGGCAGGATCGCCGGCGCCTTTCCGGTGGTTCGCTCGATCGACGCCGCGGCCCAGCTGACCCAGGGGCTATCGAAATCGGTACGTGACGCGGCAAAGCTCTGGGCCGCGCGCACCTCGACCATCGGAAACCCGTTGTTGTGCAGATGCGCCCGCACCGCGTCAACGACCTGGCCGATCCGGGTTCCGACGACGAAGCGCAACTGCAGCACCGCATGCGCCTCACCGGGAATGGCATTGGCGGGGCTGGCGATGTTGCCTGCCGACATCGCCAGCACTTCGAGCGTGTTCCAGGCGTAGAGCCGCTCGGCGGCCGACAGTCCCTCCTCGCCCCAGCCCGGCGATAGCGCCGGCTCACCCACCGTCGGCTCGACCTTCACGTCGGCCAGCACCGCGCGAATCGCGTTGGAAATGCGCGGCGGCTTCAGCTGATCCAGTTGCAGGCGTCCGTTGTGGTCGACCAGGGAGGCGATCGCGCCCGACAGAATGGTCGCGGCATTGGCCAGCACGCCGCCCCAATTGCCGGAATGATGCGCGCCGTCGCGCAGCTTCACGTCAAGATGAATCCTCAAACCACCTCGGCAGCCTAGGAAGATGGTCGGGCGATCGGCGGAAAGCCGCGGCCCGTCGGATGCCAGAAACAGATCGGCCCTGAGCTCCTCGCGGAGCGCCTCGCAGACCTGGCGCAAATCCGGCGAACCGATCTCCTCGTTGGTCTCGATGATGAATTTGGCATTGAAACCGAGCTTGCCGCCACGCGCCTCCCGCACCGCCCGAAGTGCCGAGAGGTTGATGCTGTGCTGGCCCTTGTTGTCGGCGGTGCCGCGGCCGTAGACCCGATTGCCTGACACGGTGGTCCGCCAAGGATCGAGATTGTCGCGCCATTCGCCTTCCATGCCGCCGACGACATCGCCGTGGCCGTACATCAGAACGGTCGGCGCCGACGCCTCCTCGCGATACTCCGCAATCAGATAAGGACCCTTTCCGGTCGGGGATTCGATCAATCGCGAAGAGAAATCGAGCTGCGCAAATGCCGGCTGCAGTTCGTCGTCGAGATAGGCGCGCAGCGCATCGCGACTGCCTGGGTTCTGGCTTTCGGTCCGATAGGCGACCCTGCGGCCGAGTTCGGTGAGAAACTCGCCCGAATGGAGCTGCCGGCGCGCTCCGGCGATGGCATCGGCTCTGGTCATGTCTTCTCTTTTGCAGCCACGGATCTTGCGGTCTTCGGCCAAGCTATCGAGAAGCGGTGTCCGCCGGAAGTGGGCACAGGGCGGACAATTTGCTTTGCTAGGAACAGGGGGAATGCGACAGTTTCGCTCGCTGCCCGGCGTTCAGGCCGGGCAAATAACACGGATCCCGCGAGGCGCCTGAGGGCATGTCGATCATGAAGAAACAAATCCGGCTCAACGCCTTCGCCATGAACTGCGTCGCGCATCAGTCGCCGGGCCTCTGGACCCATCCGCGCGACCGCACCACCGAATACAACCGGCTGCCGTACTGGATCGACCTGGCGAGAACACTGGAACGCGGGCGGTTCGACGGATTGTTTCTCGCCGACGTGCTCGGCGTCTACGACGTGTTCGGCGGCAGTCCGGACGCGGCATTGCGCAACGCCGCGCAGACGCCGGCCAACGATCCCCTGCTGCTGATCCCGGCGATGGCCGCCGTCACCGAACATCTCGGTTTCGGGGTGACCTCCAACCTGTCCTACGAGCCGCCCTATACGTTCGCGCGGCGGATGTCGACGCTCGACCATCTGACCGAGGGGCGGATCGGCTGGAACGTGGTGACCGGCTATCTCGACAGCGCGGCGAAAGGCGCCGGCAAGGACAAGCAGACCTCGCATGACGACCGTTACGACGTCGCCGACGAATATATGGAGGTGGTCTACAAGCTCTGGGAAGGCAGCTGGGAGGACGACGCGGCGCTGCGCGACCGCGCGCGCGGCATATTCGCGGACCCTGCCAAGGTGCATCGGGTGCAGCATGCGGGGGCCAACTACCGCGTCGACGCCATTCACCTCAGCGAGCCGTCGCCGCAGCGCACCCCCGTGCTGTATCAGGCCGGCACCTCGCCGCGCGGACGTCAATTCGCGGCTGATCACGCCGAATGCGTGTTCATGTCGGGGCCGTCGGCAAAAATCATCGCGCCGCGTGTGGCAGCGATTCGCGAACTCGCGGCCAAGGGCGGTCGCAACCCGGCCGAGATCCTGATGTTCAGCATGTTCACCGTCATTCTCGGGCGAACAGAAGCGGAGGCGAAGGCCAAATACGCCGACTACCGCAGCCACATCAATCCGGAGGGCGCGCTGACGCTGATGTCCGGCTGGACCGGGGTCGATTTTTCGACCTACGACCTCGACCAGCAGGTTCGCCATGTCGAGAACGACGCCGGCCGCAGTGCGATGGACAACATCACCCGCGCCGATCCGGACCGGGTCTGGACCGTGCGCGAAGTCGCCCAGCATGTCGGCATCGGCGGCGCCGGGCCGGTCGCGGTCGGCACGCCGGAAACAGTCGCCGATGCCATCGAAGCCTGGTTCGAGCAGACCGACGTCGACGGCCTCAACGTGCCGTTCGCGGTCTCGCCTGGCGATTTCGAGGATATCGCCGATCTGCTGGTGCCGGAACTGACCCGGCGCGGGCGCTACAAGCGGGCCTACGCCGAGGGCACGCTGCGCGAAAAACTGTTCGGCGCCGGCCGCGCGCGGCTGTCGGCGCCGCATCCGGCCGTTCAGCATCGGCCTCATCTGCGGGCGAAGGCGGCGGAGTGAATCACACCGTGCCATCCACCAGCACTTCGATCACTTTCGCACCGGGCCGGCCGAACGCCGATTTCAGCGCGGCCGCGACATCCTCTGCCGCGGTGATCCGCATCGCCTCGAGCCCCAGCGACTTTGCCAGCGCCGTAAAATCCACCTTGGGATCGATAAAATCCATGCCGACGTAGTGATCGTCGCCGTGAAAGGCGAGCAACCTTTGCTTGATGATGCGGTAGCCGCCATTGTTGACGATCACCACCGTCAGCGGCAGCTTGTGATGCGCGGCGGTCCACAGCGCCTGGATCGAATACATCGCGCTGCCGTCGCCGGAGAAGCACACCACCGGCCGGTCCGGATTGGCGATGCTGACGCCGACCGAGGCCGGCAGGCCCCAGCCGATGCCACCGGAGGCCAGCGCATGATAGCCGTAGCGGTCGCGGTGCGGACGCAGCGCCAGCATATGGCGCGACGACGTCAGCCCCTCGTCGACCAGGATGGCATTTTGGGGCATCGCTTCGACCACCTGCAGGGCCAGCCAGTCCGGGTCGATCGGCGAACGATCGCCGGCTTTCGATATCTGCTCGACCAGCGTCTTGCGCTTGGCGGTCCAGTTCTTCGACGTCAGCGCCGCAATCCCCTGCTTCGCCCGGCTCTCCAGTGCAGCGCCGCCGCCGGCCTTCAGCGCCGGGATCAGCACGCGCAGGGTTTCCTTCACATCGGCCTTCAGCGCGATTTCGGCGGCGTAGTTCTTGGCGAGATCCCAGTCGACCAGTCCTATCTGCACGATCGGCATGCCCTCCGGCTTGGGATCGACCTCGCTGTAGACCGACATCCGCAGGGGATCGGCGCCGAGCACGATCATGAGGTCGTAGGGCGACAACACCTCGCGGACCTGCTTCTGCAGCCGCGACAGCGCGCCCATGAAGCACGGGCTTTCCGACAGAAAATGCGCGCCATAAGGCGTCGAACACTGGTAGGCGGCACAGCCCAGCGTCTCGGCCAGCGAAGCTGCCTCCCGGAGCGCATCGCTCTTGACGATTTCATCGCCGGCGATGATGACCGGATTCTGGGCTTTCAGAATCCGCTGCGCCAGCGCCTGCAGGGACTCATCGGAAGGTTTGACCCGCGTATCGACGCGGGTGGAGCGGCCCAGTTCGATGCCGGCCTCGGCATTGAGGATATCGCCGGGCAGCGAGATGAACACCGGCCCGGTCGGCGGCGTGGTTGCGATCTTGGCGGCGCGGCGCACGATCCGCGGCAGGTCTTCCAGCCGCGTCACCTCGACCGCCCATTTCACCAGCGGTTCCGCCATCTGCACCAGCGGCCCGTACAGCACCGGCTCCATCAGCCCGTGGCCCTGCTCCTGCTGGCCCGCGGTCAGGATCATCGGCGTGCCCGTGAAGCTGGCGTTGAACAGCGAACCCATGGCGTTGCCGAGCCCGGGCGCGACATGGACGTTGCAGGCGACGAGCTTACCCGAGGCGCGGCTGTAACCGTCGGCGATGGCGACCACCAGGCTCTCCTGCATCGCCATGACATAAGTGAGGTCGGGATGCTCCTTCAGCGCATGCATGACCGGCAATTCGGTGGTGCCGGGATTGCCGAACAGATGGGTGATGCCCTCGTCCTTGAGCAGCGCCAGGAACGCCGAGCGCCCGGTGATACGATTCATCAAATGTCTCCTCCTCGCCGCGGCCGTTACCGTCGGGTCTTGTCATCATGGCCGATCCGCAAGCAGGCGCGCAAATGGAGCGCGGTCATGGCTGCCCTGCGCCGCGGGACTCGACATCGCGCCGGCTGTTCCACGTCAGAACATCCCGTCATGCTCGGCGCGCTTCTTCTTTTTCAAGCGCTGCCAGACCACGCCCGGAAAACCCTTCAGCGGCACCAGCGGCTCGCCGGTCCAGGTCCACTCCTGCAATTGTTCGATCGCGATATGATAGAGCGGCTGCCGGCCGGTGCGGCCGGAAAACAGCGCGCGCGGGATGTTGACCATGTGCGGCGAACGCGGGCGCTCATAGATCAATGGCGTGCCGCAACGCGCGCAGAAGCTGCGCACGGTTTTTGTCGCCTTGTCCTCGAAGCGGGTGATGGCGGCCTTGCCTTTCGTCACCCGAAACCGCTTGCGCCAGCTGCCGACATAGGTCGCGTAGGCCGCGCCATGGGCGCGCCGCGATGCGGCCGAATGATCGTGCCAGGCCCAGCGCGCCGGGGTGTCGATTTCGAAGGCGACCTTGCGGCACAGGCATTCGCCTTTCGCTACGCCAGCCGCTGGCGCTGCTCTTGTCATTTGCCGTTCTCACGCCTTTTCCAGCTCGCCGTACGCGGGGTAATCGGTATACCCCGCGACATCTCCGCCATAGAACGTCGCGCGGTTGTAAGGCGTCAGCGGCAAGCCTTCGCGCAGGCGGCGCGGCAGATCGGGGTTGGAAATGAAGATGCGTCCGAACGCGATGGCGTCGGCATGGCCCGCGGCAATGGCCGCATCCGCGGTTTCGCCGGTAAAGCCGCCGGCCGAGATCAGCACTCCGCTCCACATCGGCCTGAACAACCCCATCGCCGACGGCACGTTCTGGTGGTTGACCTCGGCGCGGCCGGCGCCGCTCGAGCGCGGCTCGACGAAATGCAGATAGGCGAGGCCGAGCGGATCGAGCGCCCTGATGACGTGGCTGTAGAGCGGCATCGGATCGGGCTCGCCGCTGCCATTGGCGACGCCATAGGGCGACAGCCGCACGCCGACGCGGTCGGCGCCCCATACCTCGATCGCGGCCTGCGTGACTTCCATCAGGAACCGCGCACGGTTCTCGATCGAACCGCCATACTGGTCGGTGCGCAGGTTGGTGTGCGACTGCAGGAACTGCTCGACCAGATAGCCGTTGGCGCCGTGGATCTCGACGCCGTCGAAGCCCGCCGCCTTGGCGTTGGCGGCAGCCTGCCGGAAGGCGTGGACCACGCCGGCTATCTCGGAGGTTTCCAGCGCCCGCGGCGTTTCATAGGCCGTCGACTTGCCGGCCGCCGTTGCCGTCTTCAATTCAGGAATCGGCACCGCCGAAGGCGCCACCGGCAATACGCCGCCGGGCTGGAACGAGGAATGCGACACGCGGCCGACATGCCAGAGCTGCAGGAAGATCACGCCGCCCCTGGCGTGAACGGCATCGACGACGTCGCGCCAGCCCTTGATCTGCGCCTCCGAATAGATGCCGGGGACGCCGGGGCTTCCGAACGCGGTCGCCGCGACCGGCGAGGCTTCGGCGATGATGAGGCCGCCCTGCGTCGTGCGCTGCGCGTAATATTCCACATTCAGCGGCCGGGGCGCGAGCGAGGGCTTTTCCGCCCGCATCCGCGTCAGCGGCGCCATCACGACGCGATGCTTAAGCTGGTACGGCCCGATGGTGAATGGTGAAAACAGCGACGGAAATCTCATGCTGGCCCCGGTTGGTGACGCTTGATATCGCTGTGTAACCGGTTCCCGCTGCCCGCAAAAGGCTGACCAGGGGAAATCGCCTGATACGAAGACCTCCCATGCGGTTTCGTGCATGGTAGGCGGCGGCGTGCCATCATCGGCGACGCCGTGCTGACAGCCCAGGAGAAACGCGTGTCCCATCCAGCCATGGCTCCCGACAACGTCGCCGTCATCACCGGTGGCGCATCCGGCATCGGGCTTGCCGCCGCTATGCGCCTTGCCGGCCTCGGCATGAAGGTCTGCATCGCCGACCTCGGCGGCGACCGGCTCGGAGAGGCCGAAGCCAAGCTGGCATCGGCAGCACGGGGCGGCGCCGCCGATATCATGGCCGTCGCCGTCGACGTCAGCCGCATCGAGCAGGTGGCGGAACTGGAAGCCGCCGTGCGACAACGGTTCGGCGGCGCTGACGTCCTGATGAACAATGCCGGCATTCAGCCGGGCAGCACGATGTTCGGCCCGCTGGAAAACTGGCAGCGCGTTCTCGGCGTCAATCTGTGGGGCATCATCCATGGCTCGCAGGTGTTCGCGCCCCGGATGATCGCGCGCGGCCGGCCGGGCCTGATCATCAACACCGGCTCCAAACAGGGCATCACCACGCCGCCCGGCGATCCCGCCTACAATGTATCCAAGGCCGGCGTGAAAGCCTTCACCGAGGCGCTGCAGCACGAACTGCGCAACACGGCGGACTCCAAGGTCAGCGCGCATCTTTTCATTCCCGGCCACGTCTTCACCGCCCTCACCGCGCGCGGCCGCACCGAGAAGCCGGATAGCGCCTGGACGCCCGAGCAGACCGTCGACTTCATGATCGAGCGCGTGGCGGCCGGCGACTTCTATGTTCTCTGCCCCGACAACGACGTGCCGCGCCGCCTCGACGAGCGGCGCATCCTCTGGGCCGCCGGCGACATCGTCGAAAACCGCCCCGCGCTGTCGCGCTGGCATCCTGACTATGCCGATGCGTTTTCGCGGTTCGTGGCGGGGGAGTGAAATTCGTCACTGCCGCAAATGAAACCCGCGATCCCAATCCATCACCTCATTGCGAGCGAGCCAAGCAATGACGGCGGCGGTAGGCTCTTTATTACAGCGTCTCTTGCTTGTGTCCGCAGTGCTTGCAGGCAAACTTCACCCGCGTCGCGCCCTTTTCCGCCGAGACGCGGTTCGGCGCGCCACATTTCCCGCAGGTGGTTTCGATGCGGGTGTTGCCCTGCTTCACGACCAGCGCCTTGCGTTCCATGGTTTCGCGGATCAGGCGCTCGGCCTCCTCGCGCATCGCCTGCTTGTCCATCCGCTTCCACCTGTGATGTTGCAGAAGCAGGTTTACCGCACCCGCCTCGCTTTTGCGAGACGGGACGGCATAAGGCCGCGGCTCAGATCGCGCGCGCCGTCAGTTCCTCACACCGTCAGAACCGTCGAGCCCGTGGTCTTGCGCGCTGCGAGATCGGCATGCGCCCTGGCCGCGTCCTTCAGCGGATAGGTCTGATGCACCTCGATCTTGACCGCGCCCGACTTCACCACGTCGAACAGCTCGTTCGCCATCGCAACCAGATTTTCGCGTTTGGCGGCGTAGGTGAAGAGCGTCGGGCGGGTGACGTAAAGCGAGCCTTTTTGCGCCAGGAGGCCGAGGTTGAGCGGCTCGACGCTGCCGGAGGACTGACCGAACAAGGCGGCGACGCCGAGCGGCGCGAGGCAATCGAGCGATTTCAGAAAGGTGTCCTTGCCGACGGAATCATAGACCACCGGCACCTTGTTGCCGCCGGTGATCTCGTCGACGCGTTTGACGAAGTCCTCGCGGGTGTAGACGATGGTGTGGGCGCAGCCATGGGCCTGCGCGAGTTTTGCCTTCTCATCGCTGCCGACGGTGCCGATCACCGTGGCGCCGAGATGTTTGGCCCACTGGCTGAGGATCGTGCCGACGCCGCCGGCGGCGGCATGCAATAGAATGGTATCGCCGGATTTGACGCGATAGGTCTGGCGGATCAGGTACTGGGTGGTGAGACCCTTCAGCATCATCGCCGCGGCGGTCCTGTCGTCGATGCCATCCGGCAGCTTCAACAGACGATCAGCCGGAATCAGCCGCGCCTCGGCATAGGCGCCGAGCGGCGAGGCGCCGTAGGCGACGCGATCACCGGGCTTGAGGTCGGTCACGCCGGGGCCGACTTCCTCGACCACGCCGGCTCCCTCGCTGCCCAGCCCACTCGGCAGTTGCACCGGATAAAGCCCCGAGCGGTTGTAGATGTCGACGAAGTTCAATCCGACCGCGGTGTGGCGGATGCGCGCCTCGCCCGGACCGGGCTTGCCGACCTGGACTTCTTCCCAGACCAGAACTTCGGGACCGCCGGTTTTGTGAAAGCGGATGGCATGCGTCATGGATGGGCTCCGTGGGGTAAGATGACGAGAAAAGGGGGAGTGGTGCGGCTCAGGTCTCGATCATGACGTAGCTGCACTCGATATGCACCGGAAAAGTCGCGGCCCGCGCCGATCGACCCCGGGGCTCAGGCCCGAGACCGGTCTTGCGGCAAAGCCACAAAACGCCAATACTTGGGCCGAACCGCAAGGGGTCGCGGGGCGATCGGACCCGCAACGAACTGAGCCAACGGGAGACCATCATGGCGCATGAAACCGGCGATGCGGCCGAGGGCGGCAGCAGCTTCAACACCAGCCGGCGCGGATTGCTGGGCGGCACGGGTCTGGCCGCCATGGGCGCGATCATCGGCGGCGTGATGCCGCTGTCACCGGACGGCGGCGGCATTCCGGCCGCGCATGCGCAAGCCGGAGCCGCTGCCGCGCCCGCAGCACCCAAGGGGCCGCAATATCTGAAGTTCCCCGGCAAGAACGACAAGCTCGTGGTGCTCGGCGAGAAGCCGCTGGTCGCTGAGACGCCGGAAAGCCTGCTCGACGACGACACCACGCCGATCGATAAATTCTTCATCCGCAACAACGGCCAACTGCCCGACGAGACCAAAAATCCCGACGCCTGGAAGATCACCATCGACGGCGAGGTCAACAACAAGCTCGAGATCACGGTCGGCGAGCTGAAATCGAAATACAAGGCGGTGACACGCCGCATGGTGCTGGAATGCGGCGGCAACGGACGCGCGGCGTTCTCGCCGCCTGCGCGCGGCAACCAGTGGACCAATGGCGGTGCAGGCTGCGCCGAATGGACCGGCGTACCGCTGGCCGAGGTGCTGAAGACCGCCGGCTTGAAGAAGAGCGCCAAATACACCGCGCATTATGCCGCCGACCTGCATCTGTCGGGTGACGCTTCCAAGCCGACCATCTCGCGCGGCGTACGGATCGAGAAGGCGATGGACCCCCACACCATGCTCGTGTGGGCCATGAACGGCCAGCCGCTGCCGAACATCCATGGCGGGCCGGTGCGCCTGATAGTGCCGGGCTGGCCCGGCTCGGCGTCGCAGAAATGGCTGACCAAGATCACCATCCGCGACAAGGAGCATGACGGCCCGGGCATGACCGAATTTTCCTACCGCCTCGCCATCAAGCCGATGGTACCCGGCGACAAGGGAGACCCTGCGAATTTCCGGATCATGGAATCGATGCCGGTGCGTTCGATTATCACCAATCCGGCCAACGGCGCCAAATTCGCGGCCGGCACCAAGGAGCTGAAACTGCGTGGCGCGTCATGGGCCGGCGATCTCACCGTCAAGCAGGTCGACGTCTCCACTGACTTCGGCGCCAGCTGGCAGCGCGCCAAATTGGAGAAGCCGAAGAACAAATTCGACTGGCAGCGCTGGACCGCGACGTTGAAATTGCCGACCGACGGCTATTTCGAGATCTGGGCGCGCGCCACCGATTCCAAGGGCGTTGCGCAGCCGCATCTGGCCGGCTTCTGGAATCCGCAAGGTTACGGCGGCAACGCCATGCATCGCATCGCGGTGCTGGTGGGTTGATGTTCCGTTTAGCGCTGGCGTTGATGGCGGGCCTGCTGTGGATGGCGCCCGCGACGGCGCAATCTACCTTCACGCCTCGCGACGAGAACCCGGAGGATTTTCCGGCCGGCGCCGGCCGCGATGAAACCTTCTATGCCTGCACCGCCTGCCATGGCTTCAAGCTGGTGGCGCAGCAGGGCATGACGCGCGCGCAATGGGACGATTCCATCAACCTGATGATCCGGCGTCACAACATGCCCGCGCTCGACGACAAGGATCGCGCGACGGTGCTGGACTATCTCGAAAGGGTATATCCGCCGCGAGCGCCAGCCGCCCGTGGCGGCTGGCAGAACCCGTTCGCGAAGTGAGGTCCTATTTCTTCTTCCCGTCTGCATCAAACTGCTTGAGATAGGCGATCAGGTCGTTGGTTCGTTGCTCGTCCTTCAGGCCGGCATAGATCATCTTGGTGCCCGGGATCTTCGCCTTGGGGTCCTTGATGTATTCGCGGAAGGTGGCCTCGTCCCAGGTGAGTCCGGAATTCTTGTTGGCGGCCGTATAGTTGTAGCCGGGGACGGTGCCGGCCGGACGGCCGATGATGCCGTTGAGCTGCGGCCCAACGCTGTTCTTCGCGGTCTCGCCGATCTGGTGGCAGGCCTTGCATACGCCGAACACCTTCTCGCCAGCCGCGGCATCCTGAGCTCTGACTTCGCCAGCGCCGGCGACCGCCAAAAGTGCAACGAAAACAAACCCTCGCATCCTGTTCTCCTGTTTGATGGCCCTTTGGGAGCCGAAAATCCCTGGCCGGCCAGGGCCACGCTGTCGATCCGACTTTCGGATGGCCGGCCAACCGACATCTCTCAAGCCCCACATACCATCAAAGTTCCGCCCGCGTCGACAATGCGCGCCTGCACGTTGGGCCTGACGGCCACGATGTCTGCGATATCGGGCCACGGCATCAGGCTGAATGCGGTCGACAGCGCATCCGCTTCGGTGGCGGTCGGCGCTACCACACTTACCGTACTGTAGAGCTGCGGACTGCGCCCGGTCGCCGGATCGAACAGATGCGTAAAGCGGCCGCTGGGATCGAACCGGAAGCCGGCGCCCGCCGACGTCGCGATGGCGCGGTCGACCAGGTCGACGGTTTCGGTGATCGTGCCCGGCCGCTCGGGATCGCCGAGGCCGACGCGCCACGGCGTCCCCTCAGGTCTCGCACCGATCGCCCGTATCTCGCCCATATCGACCAGGGTGGTCGACAGGCCCGCCTGGCGCAGCCGCTCGACGACGCGATCGGTGGCGTAGCCCTGCGCGATGCCGTTCAGCGTGATTGCCGCGCCGCGCCGCGCCAGAGCGATGCGGTCCGCGCCGACCCGCAGGCCAGTGTATCCCACTTTCGCCAGCGCTTCGGCCAACGCATGCGGCGACGGCCCGTCGCTGTCCGGCCGCCCCGGCGCAAAATGATCCGCATGGAGCCGCCACAGTGGCTGCACCGTCGGATCGAACGCGCCCCCGGTGATCCCCGCAAACGACAAAGATGCCTGCAGCAGCGTCACCATATCCGTGTCGGGAGCCACAAGGATGCCGGTGCGGTTGAGGGCGCAAATCGCCGAATCCGCGCGATACAGGCTGAACTGCTGCTCCAGCCGACGCACATCCAGCACAGATCGCTCGACCAGCCGTTCGGCCTCGGCCCTGTCGGGGTGATGAATCTCGATCGACACCTGGGCGCCGAGCGCCGAGCCGCGCCAGCGTACGGGTGCATTGGCGCGCGCGAAGCGGCTGCCAGCGAGGAGCGCCGAACCGGCCGCGCTCGCGGCAATGACGATCATGCGCCGGCGGGTGAGTTTTTGCTCGAGCATCTGCTGGTCCCGTCAGTTGGTCCGCACATCCGGACGGTCATGCCGGCTCTGGTCGCCGGGCGCGTCGCTGCCGAGCACATAGGCATCGGGAATTTCCGTCAACGTCACCACCCTGCCGCCATTGGCGGCGGCAAAGGCGTCGGCGGCCTCGCGATTTCCAAACGGCACCGCCTCGGCGGCACCCATGCCGCCCTGCTTGCGGCTTTCAATCACGAAGAATGCCTTGCGCGCGTCGACCCAGTTGGTGGCGCCCGGATCTTCCCAGCTTGTCGCCCGCGCCATGTCCGACACATAGATCGCCCGGATATCGCGGGGCTGGTCGGGCATCAAGGTGAAGGCCACGGAGTCGCGGACCGAAGTGAACCAGAACGGATCGATCCGGCCCGCCGTGATGATCTGGCCTTTCGGTCCGGGATGTTCGAGCAGGTTCATGCCGCAGAACACGCCCATGGCGTCGCTGTTGAGCGCCACCGGCGGCGGCACGACCGACTTGGCCGCGTCCTGATTGCATCCCGCGAGAAGGATGGCGGCGAGAAAGGCGACGAGGATTCGCAGGGTCATAACTCCCTCCGCGCGAAGAATGCGGTGGCGAGCCCCAGCGGAGCGGCGATCCAGACCAAAAGCCCCAACAGCAACGCGCCGATGCCCGTGCTCGCGGTGCCCGCCAATCCGGCCATGCCGGAGAACTGGCTGACGTTGAAGCCAGTCAGGTTGGTCAGGCGATAGAGATCGGTGGGATTGAGGAACAGCAGCGCCTCGAGCACGGACGACGTGACGATGCGCCCCTGATCGACTACCAGGATGCCGAGCAGCGCCATGTCGAACACCAGCACCATCAACAGCCAGATGCCGACCGAAATGCCTGCAGCGGTGCCGCGATCGCGCACCAGGCTGCTGATCAGATATCCAAGCGCGACAAACACCGCGCCGAGCAGGATCGAGGTCCCGAGCATGGAGGCGAAGGCGTACCAACTCGCCGCCAGCACCGAGGCGCCCGACATGGCGAGGGCCGCCGCCGCCGAGCCATAGCCGATCACCGTGGCGAAGGCGAGGATCAGCACGTGCCCGCAGAATTTCCCGAGGATGACCTGGTAACGGCCGACCGGATAGCTGAGCAGCAGGATCATGGTGCCGCGCTCCATCTCGCCGACCACCGCGTCATGCGAAATCAAAAGCGCAATCAAGGGCAGCAGAAAGATGGTGAGACTGGACAGGCTGACCACCACGACGTCGAGCGCGCCGGCGCCGACATTGCCGGTCGGCGCGCTGCCGAGGAAGGTCAGCGACAGCGACAGTGCGGCCAGCAGCAGCGTCGTCGCGAGCACCCAGCGGTTGCGCAGCCCTTCCCTGATTTCCTTGGCCGCTATGATGACGATGTTCCTCACGCGGCATTCTCCCGGAGAAAATGGGCATAGAGATCGTCGAGCGTCGGCGCCGCGATCTCGATATTGGTGACGCGGGGGTCATTGGCCGCGACGCGCAGCAGCTCCATCTTGCTGGCCTCGTCGGGCACCAGCATGATGCGGCCGTGCGGGCTCGCGACACTCGCCCCGTTCATCCACGCCGGCGGCGCGCCATTGTCGGCGGGCGCCAGATCCAGGGAAACCCGGATCGGCAGTTGCGAGATCGAGCGCAGTTCCGAGAGCGTCCCCTGCGCGACCAGAAGCCCCCGGTTCATGATCAGGACATGCTCGGCGCGATCCTCGAGCTCATTGAGCGCGTGCGAGGAGATCAGGACGGTGGCGCCGTCGTCGCGCAATTCGCCAAGGATCTCGTAAAAGGTCTGGCGCAGCGCGGGATCGAGCCCCGTGGTCGGCTCGTCCAGCAGCAACACGCGCGGCCGCCCCAGCAGCGCCTGGGCCAGGCCGAGGCGTTGGCGCATGCCCTTGGAGTAGGTCCCGACCCTGCGATCGGCGGCATGCATCAGACCGACGCGGTCAAGCAGCGGCCATGCCGAGGCGGCCTTGATCTGCTTCAGCCGCGCGTAGAACCCCAGCGTTTCGCGCCCGGTTAAGGCGGCGTTGAATGCGACATTCTCCGGCAGATAGCCGAGCTGGCGGCGCGCCGAGAACTCGCCGGCCCCCGGATCCTCGTCCAGCACGCGGACCGCACCACGCTCGGCGTGAATGAGGCCGAGCATCAGCTTGATCAGCGTGGTCTTGCCGGCGCCGTTGTGGCCGACCAGCGCGCTCAGCCGTCCGGGGCCGAGGTCGAACGAGACGTTGCGCAGCGCCTTGACCGCGCCGTAGCTCTTCTCCACGCCCTTGATGGCGACCGTAACGTTCATCGCAGGCTCCGGGTCGCTGAGGGTTTCGGCGGCGGCGCGATCAGGGGACGGCTATCGACGACTCCGCCAGGATAGAGTGCTGGAAACTGCGCCTGCGCCCAGCGCAGCACCTGCACCGCGGGACTGTTGATCAGCACCTTCGCCGACGGCGCGGTCCACAACACCCGGTCGACCAGATCGTTGGGGCGGTAGGCGGTGTCGGCGATGCCGTCGCCGTTGAGATCGAACGCCGGATTGTCGCTCCAGTAATTGCCGCGGCCGCCCTTCGACCAGTCGAGGTCGCGGGTGCCGACATACTTCACCTGGTTCCGGTTGGCGACAAAGGCGTTGCCGGTGATCTCGTTGCCCTCGGAGCCGGCCGTGAAATGCACGCCGATGCCGCAGCGCTCGAACCAATTGTTGCGGAACTTGTTGTGGTTGGTGTTGTAGATGAAGACACATTTTCCAGGCCCGCTGCGCAGGCCCGGTTCCGGCTTCGGCTCCGGCAGCATGCCACGCTCCTCGGCCGGGCCTTCGTCCCGGCTGCCCGCAATGTTGTCGAGCGAGCCGCCGTTGACCCAGTTGCCGTCGATCTCGGCGTAATTGGCGTAGTTGAACAGCATGCCGTAGTCGCGGTCGCGATCGCTGATATTGTTGCGGATGATCAGCCGGTTCGAAAACATGATGGCAAAGCCGACGTGATTGCCGATGGACACGTTGCCGCTGACCTCGCTGTCGTTGGTGTACATGTAGTGCACCGCGAACCGCACCTGCTCGAAGCGGTTGTCGAGAAAGCGGTCCTTGCGGCTGGAGATCGTGAAGATGCCGTCGCGCCCGTAGCGAAAGCTGTTCTCGGCAATGGTGACATCCGGGGCGTTCCAGACCGAGACGCCGTTGCCGGCCTCGTTGCGGCGCCCTCCCTGAATGCCGTCGACGATGTTGCGCAGCACGCGCGACCCTGTCGCGCCATGGACATAGACCCCGTACAAATTACCTTCGAAGCGATTGTTTTCGACCAGCGCGCGTTGCGCGGTCTTCTCCAGGAACACGCCGGAATCCATCTTCTCCAGATCGTGGCCCGATCCCCGGATTGTTAGGCCGCGGATGGTGACATCCGCGGCCGTCACCGTGACGACGTTGCCGATCCCGCCGCCGTCGAGCACCGCGCCCGGCCGTCCGCTCAATACCACGCGCTGCTCGATCCTGATCGCGCCCCTGTATTCGCCCGGCGCGAGCTCGATGACGTCGCCGTCCTTGGCCCGGTCGAGCACAACCTGCAGCGGCTGTTCGGGAACAGCCTTGATCGTCTCCGCAACCGCGAAGCCCGGAACTCCGGCGGCGAGGATCGCCGCCGGAAGCATGCGCCAGAGGAAGAACACGTCCCGCCTCAAGCCGTCTTGGGCTCGACGAACATGCGGCCCTTCATTTCCATGTGCATGGCGTGACAGAACCACTGACAATAGTACCAATAGACGCCGGCGGTGTCCGCCTTGAACGTCACCGAGGCCGTGGCCATCGGCGCCACCTCCATGGCGACGCCGTAGTTCACGATGCAGAAGCCATGCGTCAGGTCCTCCACCGCGTCGATATTGGTGACGTAAACGGTGACCTCGTCGCCCTGCTTGACCTGGAATTGCTCCAGCCCGAACGCCGGCGCGGTGGAGGTCATGTAGACGCGAACCTTGTTGCCGTCCCTGACCACCTTGGAATCGGCCTCGAGATTGATCCCGTCGGCCTTGGCCTGCTTTACCGCATCGGCAAAGAACGGATCGGCGCGATCCCAGATCGAAACCGGATTGATCTTGGAACGGTGGACGATGGTGGCGTCATGGGGTTCGGCGAAGCTCGGACCGTCATGCACCAGCTTCATCTTGTCGCCTGAGATGTCGATCAGCTGGTCGTTCTCGGGCTTCAGGGGACCGACATTGAGGAAGCGGTCCTTGGAAAACTTGTTGAGCGAGATCAGCCATTTTCCGTCCGCCTCCTTGGTTTGCCCCATCGAGGAATGGTTGTGCCCGGGCTGGTAATGCACGTCGAGCTTCTGGATGATCGGATCGACCTTCTCGCCCTTGAAGGCACGCCTGGCGAGATCGATGTTCCATTTGACCACCTGGCTGTCGAGGAACAGCGTCGTATAGGCGTTGCCCTTGCCGTCATAGGCGGTGTGCAACGGGCCGAGGCCGAGTTCGGGCTCGGCGACCACGACGTCGCGCGGCTTGATCTTGTCGTCGAACAGCTGGTCGAACAGCCGGACGTCCATCACGGTGACGGTCGGCGAGAGCTTTCCGGCCGCCACGACGTGGATGCCGTCGGGCGCGGTGTTCATGCCGTGCGGGCTGTTGGCAACCGGGACATAGCGCGTGTACTTCGAGCCCTTGCGGCCGTCGATGACGGGCACGCCGTTCATTTCCTTGAAATCGCCCTTCTTCACCGCCTCCTCGATGCGCTTGATGTTGAAGATGGTGACCCAGTCCTGCTCCTTGGCGGTCATCTCGGCGAGCGTGACGCCTTCTTCCGAATTGTAGCAGGTGGAGAAGGCGTACTTGCCCTGGTAGTCGGCATCGACGTTGTCGAGATTGCCGTCCACCATCACCTGCCAGGCCACCTTCATGGTGTCGGCGTCGATCGCGCTGAAGATCGAGTGATACTGCTTGGGATCATCGAGGATCTTGCCGTCGTTCGGGATCGGCACGCCGTCCTCGCCATTGGCGAATACATAGCCGGTACGCGGGTATTTCTGCAGGCGGAGACCATGCACGGTGTGCTGGTTCGGCAGCTGGATGATCTTGTCACACTTCATGACGTCGAGACGCACCCGCGCGACGCGGGTATTGGCCTTGTCGTTCATGAAGGCGTAGCGGCCGTCATAGGTGCCGTCGGTGAAGGTGAGGTGCGGATGGTGCAGGTCGCCATTCATGTAGGTGCCGCCGCGGCTCTTGAGGAACTCGCGGGTCTCGGGCAGCAGCCCCTCGGTCAGCACCTTGAGGCTTTCGTTGGTCTGGCCCCAACCGGTGGCGCTGCAGCGGTTAAACACGGGAACGCGCATCAACTCGCGCATCGACGGCAAGCCGACGATACGCAGTTCGCCGGACTGGCCGCTGGAGAAGAAGGTATAGTATTCATCGAGCTCGCCGGGGGCCACTTCCGCCTTGTGCAGAACCGCGGGCCGCGCGGCCGGCGCCTTCGGCGCGGCGGTCTTGGTCTGCGCATCGGCAGAGCCGACAACGCCCTTTCCGTCGGTGCCGAGCGCGACACCGCCGGCCAGACCGATACCCGCCGCCGCAGCGGTCGTTCCAAGCAGAGTACGCCGGCTGACGCCTCTTCCCTTTTCACTTTCGTTGTCGCTCATAATAGCCTCCTAGGCTTCAGGTTGCAGGTGGTGAGACGTCGCCGACGGGCGGCAGGTTGATCGGCTTGCCTCCGGCGGTGATGATGGTGTTGGGGCCCTTGCCGCCGCTGCGCATCGAGGGCGACGACAGCGCGTCGCGTTTCTCGCGCTTCAGCCGCACCTGGATCATGTGCGGGCAGCGGTGATCGTCGAAATACAGTTCCTGACAATGCATGCAGTAGATGCACTCATTGACGTTGATATGACCCTCGGGGTGGATCGCCTGCACCGGGCATTCCTTGGCGCAGCGCTGGCAGGGCGTGCCGCATTCCGGCCAGCGCCGCAGCCACTCGAACATCCGGATGCGTCCGGGAATCGCCAGCGCGGCGCCGAGCGGGCACATATAGCGGCAGAAGAACCGCTCGACGAACAGGCCGGCGGAAAGCGTGGTCAGGGCGTAGATGACGTAGGGCCATTCGCGCGCGAACTTCAACACGATCGCGGTTTTGAAGGGCTCGACCTCGGCCAGCTGCTCGGCGAACGCGGTCGAGTACAGCGACATGCCGAAAAGGCCGAGGAATATGATATATTTGATCGGCCACAACCGTTCGTGCAGGCCCCATGGCAGCCGGTATTGCGGGATTTTCACCGCCTGGGCGATGTTGTTGAGTAATTCCTGCAGCGCGCCGAACGGGCAGAGCCAGCCGCAGAACGGTCCGCGCCCCCAGAACAGCAATCCCGCCGCGATCGAGGCCCAGAGCAGGAAGATCAGCGGCGCCGACAGGAAGTATTCCCAGCTGAAGCCGGTCAGCAGCGAATTGGCGAAGGTCAGGACGTTGACCACCGAGAGCTGGGCATTGGCATACCAGCCGAGCCACACCAGAATGAAAAGCAGATAGAGGCGGCGGACCCAGACATAGACCTGGGGACGCCGGACCAGGCTATTCTGGAAAAAGAAAATCAGCGTCAACGCACCGAGCGCGGCGATCGTGATGCCGATACTGACGACGTTGCCGCGCCAGATCTTCATCCACAGCGGCTCGTCTTCGCCAACGAACGATGCCGCGGGCTCGCGCGACGCGGCCGCCGGCGTTGTAGGCGTCGATGCGGCTGGCGCTGCAGCCTGCTGCTGCGCCGGCGCTGCCGGCTCGCGCTTGATATGGAGGTCCGGCAGCGTGTAGCCGAGATCGAAGGTGATCCAGGCCTTGTCCTTGGCGCCGACCACGCGCTGGACCAGTAACTGCAGCACCCAGGGTTCGGTCGGATCGAAGCTGAAATCCGGCGGCAGCACGAACAGCGCGATTTCGGGAAAGTGTGGCGCGCCCTCGGCTGCGAGATCCCCCAGCCGGGTGTGATCGCGGTCGCGGAAACGGATGCTGTTGGTGTCCTGGATCAGTTCGACGCGATCGAAGATACCGCCGCGGACATAGGCAGCCCCCTTGAACGAGTAGCGTCCAGATCCGGCGACGATGATGGCTTGCTGGCCGGGCTTGAGCCGGGCCGCCAGCCGATTGAAACCGTCGTCGCCGAGCAGGCTGCGGCCGATGGCCGGTACGGCGACGTCGGCGACATAAAGATCGATGAAGGTGTCGTTAGGTTCGCCCTCTTCCGGATGCGCGACGGCTGCCGCGTTGCCGGCTTTCTCGAACGCCTTGTTGACGTCGTCGACGGAAAGCACCAGCCGGCGCACGGATCCGTCACCGACCAGGGTCTCCCAGTCGCGAATCTCGCCTTTGCCGGGATCGATTGCCTTCTTCACTTGCGGCGCCGCACTGGCGACGACGCTGCCCTGACCGCCGAGGCGGCCACCCTTGATGAGCTTGGTCGCAGAGCGGACGATGCTGTCGCCCATCACCAGCACGGTGACCGTCGCGCCGCTGACGATGTCGACCTGAGGCGCGGGCGCGGTTCCGCGCGCCACGCTATCCATGTCGGCGCCGATCAACTTGTTGACGGCATCCACAACGCGCTTTTCAGGAATCCCGAGCAGAACGATCGGCTCCTTGTGCTCGACCATCTTGAGGCCGGTCACTACGCCTTTCGGCGTGATGCCAACCAGAAGCTGGATCGGCTTGCCGGAATAGCCGGTCGCATTGGCAAAGTCGGAGTTGAGGTAGACGAATCCGAGCAGCTGATCGCCCTTGAGCGCGGGCACAATCGCGGGATCGCCCTGCGGCGGCCCGAAGCGATTGGCACCGGCAACCAGTTCCGCCGGCTCAGCCTTGCCAAGGTATTCGCCCAGACGACCCGCAGCGCACGCCTCTCCAGGCACGGTAATCCAGCTGCAGAGAGCAAGTACCCCAAAAAGGACATAGATTTTGACGGGTTTTCGCAAAAGGCGTCTTCCAGATTTCAGCAGAACGCCGTTGTTCTGGATCGCAGGCTTTGGAAAGTTCATCTAGAGCAGGTAGCAGCATTGCCACTTGCGCTGGATCAAACAACCAGCATCCGAATGGTACGAAGTTGCGATAAGCGAGGGGGTCCGACATGCGCAAAGAGCCGCTCCTGACCGCCGTGCCGCCGGTTCCGGTGGCAAGCCTCAGCGAACTCTATGCAATCGCGTTCGATCAGGCACAGAAGGCCGCGCAGCGATACGGCGCGCTGGCCACGCCGACGGAGCAACGATCGCCGTCGCTGCGCGCCGTGTTCGAGGTGCTCGCGGCAAGCGAGCGCGACCGCTGCAACAGCCTGTCCACGGCCTGCCTTGCCGCCTGCGGCAAACCGCCCGATGCGTCCGATCTGCGCTGGGCGCCGATCGATCTCGTGGCTGCGACCGAAATCGCCGACATCGGGAACTCCAGCCTCGCGACGCCTTACGCCGCGTGGGCGCTGGCGGCCCGCCACCGCCAGCGCGCCTTCGTGTTCTGGACCTACGTCATCGCGCTGGCCGAAGATCCGATGGTTCGGCTCACGGCGGAGAACCTGGCTCGGCAAGCCCTCGCCGACGGCAATTGGTGGCGCCGCGAGCGCCGGCTGGCCTGGAGAACCGAGCGGAAGACCGCGGCCGGCGAGATGGCGGCTTCCGACGAATCGGCATCGGCCGCGCTCCTGGAAAGCCTGCTGCTCAAGGACATCATCGCGTGGTCGCAGGCGCTGACCCCCGCGCAGCGCGATCAGCTCCGGGCCATGGATCCCTCGCGCCTGCCGCCGAATTTCCTGACGCCATCCGGCGCGGGCGGCATCGAACCCCCGTCCGGAGACATCGAAGCGATCAAGCGCCGCGCGCTGCGACGCGCCGAACAACTGTCGAACATCTATCTGGACGACGCGGACAGCGCCGACGACCAGGGCAGCATGGAGCTCGCGCAGAAACTGGCCGCGCAATCCATCGTGCGGCTGGCGGGCCTGCGCAATATCGCCGCGGCGTCCGCTTCGCGGTGAGGGGCCGGTGCAGCGCGGGCCGCGCGGCGGCGCCATGACCGACGCCTAACAATTCAACCCGACGTATGATCCCGCTTAATTCGCGAGCGGCGGTGAGCCGGCGGTTTGGACCAGCCTGTCGGCCTTCTGGAGAACGTAGTTGTTCTCGGGCTGCTCGCGGGCAAAGAAGGAGAAGGCGACAAAGGCCGCGCAGAACATCAGGCCCACCAGCATGACCCGGCGGTGCGTGCCCTTGTCGGCGTTGTGAAACGAATTGGACATGCCACGATCCATACAGCGCCACGCAACGACCGCAATCGCGCTCTGAATTTAACCTAACTTATGAAGGTTAGCGGCCGACGCAACTTGCCGAAATTTGTTGGGAGTTTGTTAAGCGGGCTGCTATGCCGGAGGGGCCGCAGGGTCAGGCACACCGAGGTTGCGTTTCCTTGAGCACGAGTCAACTGCAATCCGCATTCGACTTCGTCGACGGCCCCGTCGGCTATCGATTCAGGTCCGGCGCTTCGCGCAAGCATGCGCTGGCGCGGGCCGCCGGCTTCGCCAGGGGCCACATTCCGACCATCGTCGACGCCACCGCGGGGCTCGGCCGCGACGCGTTTCTGCTGGCCTGCAGCGGCGCGCAGGTGACCTTGCTGGAGCGCTCCCGGCCAGTTCATGACCTGTTGCGGGATGCGCTGGCGCGGGCGGCGGCCGAGAGCCCCGACCTCGCCGCCGTGGTGGCCCGGATGACGCTGATATCAGGCGACGCGCGCGAGCTGCTGCCCGGCCTGCGCGCTGATGCCGTGATCGTCGACCCGATGCACCCGCCGCGCACCAACAGCGCGATCGTGAAGCAGGAGATGCGGCTGCTGCGCGAGCTGGTCGGGACCGATCCGGACGCGCTCGAACTGATGCAGGCGGCGCTGGCCGCCGACTGCAGGCGCGTGGTGCTGAAATGGCCGCTGCGGGCAAAGCCGCTGGATGGAGTGCGCAAGCCTTCCCATTCGATCACCGGCAAGACGGTTCGTTACGACGTCTTCATGATACCGCCGCGGTAGAACGAGCACGGCGGCTTTGGCTGACGTTTTACTCACCTCGCCCCGCTTGCGGGGAGAGGTCGACGCGCAAAGCGCGGCGGGTGAGGGGGACTCTCACCAGACCGCGCTCGCGGAGACTCCCCCGACCCTCTCTCGCAAGCGGGGCGAGGAGAAGAACCCCGCCGCCTATTCTCCGTCCTTCTCCTCGCCGAACGTCTTCTCGTAATAGATCTGGGTCGGCGCAAAGCCGACCCGCGCCAGCACCGACTTCATGCGCTCGTTGTCCGCGCGGGTGCGGAACACCACCTTGCCCATGTTCTGCCGCCGGCAGTGGTCGAACACCGCCTCGACCAGGGCCGCCACGACGCCGCCGCCGCGCTGCGAGGGCGCGACATAGATGCTGTGGAAGTCGGCGTATTTTTCCTTGGTGATGAAATTCTGCCGCTGGCTGACATTGGCCCAGCCGACCAGTTCCACGCCGCTCTCGGCGACGAAGGCGGCGGCGTCCTTGTTGGCCATCAGCTGCTTGAGCTTCTTGACGTAGAAACGGGTATCGGTGATCGGATCGTCGGGAAACGAAATCTTGGCGATCTCGGCCTCGAACCCGGCGACGGTCTCGAGATCCCTCTCCTCGAGCGGTCGCAGGCGGAAGTTCGTTTTTTCAGACATTTTCGGTATCCATGCGAGTGATATCCATTGGCACGACGGCGCCGCGCTCAAGCGGCGGACGGCGCGCGCTTCATGACGGCCGAGCGGACTGCCGCCGGAACACATGCCCGCCGCAAGAGCGGCATCCCGGAACCTTGGCCTCCTCGATGGTAGCCGGTATCGCGTCCTGCCCGAGCACGATCTCCTTGCCGCAATCGGCGCAGGCATAGACGCGCAGGCGCGGATTGACCTCGGCGGTATAGAGCGGGCCGCTGAAATCCGGCAACTCGGCTGCCGCTCCGCCGACGTGGACGAGTTCGATCAACTGGCCGAGATTGCCGAGCACGCTGGCGCCGGCATAGCGGTTGAAATTCGGCCACACCGCGCGCACCGCGAGGCCGAGTTCGACAAACAACTTCTGCAGTTCGAGCATCTGCGAAGCGGGCCAGTGCGTGAACGAGAAGAAGCAATGGCCGTCCGCACCTGCCGCCAGCGCTTCGCAGCCGCGGGCCAGAAACAGCCGCGCGCCTTCCAGCGTATAGGGCGGATCGGTCTCGATCACGTCGAACGAACCGAGCAAACGCGCCGGCAACGGCCGGCGCAGATCGTGATGGACGGTCTCGAGCGCCAGTTCTTCGCGCGCGGCGGTCTCGCGCAGGAACGACAGCCGCCGCTCGTCGGCATCAACAACGGTGACGCCTCGGGTGAGGCCGGCTTTGGTCGGATCGCCCTGGCGCAGCGCGCGGCCGAGCAGGCCGATCGCGATCGACACCGAATCGTCGTCGCCGAGCAGCAGCACGCGCTTGCCCTCGAGCGCGCCGTTCTGCAGCATCAACAGCGCCCGGCGCATCGCGGTGTCGGGGCTGCAGGGCGCCTGATCGAGCGTGACATCGACCGACGGCGCGCCAGTGATGATCTGCGCGAGACGTTCGACCTCGGCGTTAACGGAGTCCGGGATGACGATGCCATGTCCGGCGCAGGTCGCGCAGGTGATGTCGAGCGGCGTTCGCATGCCGAGATCGCGCTCGACGAATTCGCGGCCGTCGCCGGTGAGCGTCAGCCCCTGCCTGCGTTCGAGCAGCCCGGCCTTTTCCAGTTCGCGCCGCACCGCGCTCGCCACCGGCAACGGCAGCCGCGCTTCGCGCGCGGCATCCTGCAGGCGCAGCGAGCCCGCGCGGTAGACCGCGCGCAGCAGGGCCGAGACACCGGAGGATCCCTCACGCAAACGCGTCGCCTGCGCTATCAGGTCCAGAATCGACGTCGCGGCCATTACGTCTTGATCTCGTTGGCAATTCGGTTAACTAGCACACACCCGCATCAAATGCGAGTTGGGCCTGAGCATTCGGATCGGTCCGGACCGAAGGAGCGTCTCGATGCTGATGACCCATGTCCTCGCGGAACTGTACGAGTGTCCCGAGATTATCGACGACGCGACTGCGCTCGCGGAAGCCGCCAAGCGCGCGGCGGGGTCGGTCGGCGCCACCATCGTCGGCGAGTACGAAGTCCGCTACGTCCCGCACGGTCTCACCATCGCGATTTTTCTCGGCGAGTCTCATATCGTGCTGACGACGTGGCCGGAATTCAAGCTGTTGCTGGTCGATATTCTGTTGTGCAATCCGCAGATGGACCCGCGCAAGGTCGTGGAGCGGATCAAGGCGCAAATTTGCCCGGCGGGACAAATGGTGGTGCACGAGACCCCGCGCCGTATCGCCGCGCGGGCGTAAGACGCGGACGATGGTCGATGCCGACCCGCCCTCCGCCTGCCCGATTCGGGTCCAGCCTCGCCTCCAAATCAACACCGTCCCGGCGAATTGCAGTCAAACGCCTGAACCACCGTATCCTCGTGTTTAGTGCAGGGGAGTAACATGGCGTTTGAAATCGTGGCGAAGAGAGACAGCGCAACCGTGACCATGCAACGGAACAGCTCGCTGATAGCGATTGCCAAGGCGCGGGTATGGGCCAGCGAAGGATGGGACGTTACCATCATCGTCAGGGATGAAGCTCTGCCGCCAGTACACGACCGACACTTGGTGGCCCGCGGGATCTGCCGCCCGACCGGTCGGAAATCATCCCAAATCGTGGATTGGATGGTGGTGTGCGCAGTCAGATACGAACCCGTCTCCCTGTTATTTGGCCATTATCAGGGTGATTTTCGAAATAAACAGCGATCTGGCCCGCCAAAACGCCAAAAAGCCCTGCGGCACAGTCGCTTCTTCAACATTCGCAAATTTGGATATCAGGGAGTAACAGGGAGCGTGATCGCTCAGCATCACCGAGAGAGTTGTCCGGGAAGGTAGAAATACAGGAGGTCGGAGGCATCAAGTTGCTCTGGCACCGACATCGCAAATTTTTAGTTGGAAACGAAAAATATAAAGGATTCCGACCCTGTCCAGGTGCCTGCGCGATGCATATCGCCTACACGGGCTTCCCTATGCCTTTTAGGGGGGCTAACTAACCGCTTTTTTAAGCACCGCGTCTCAGATTCTCAGGACGTGAAACAGCTCCGTCAAAACATGGCAGGACGCCGACCGGGGACCCTCACCGACGGGATGGCGCGCCATGCGCGCCTTTGGTTATGGCACCTCGTCGCCGATGAGGTCCGCGGAAGCCTGGGACGTCGCCGCCGCGGCGCAACCGACAACGCCGCGCGCCTACAACCCGTTCGACCGGGGATCCGCCGCTCGGCTGCCATGTGCGCATCCGCGCCGATGACTATGGCCGGGACCCTGTCGAGGGAGAACTCGTCCTGGTCGACGCCGACGAATCTCCTGCGCCGGAGCGATCTGAGGCTCGGCGACATCGTCGTGCACAACTCCCCGAATCTTAAAACGTTCAATAGGTGATTGTAATCAAGGGGCTAGCAGCATCGGCCTTAGCCGGTTAGCAGTGCGGGAGCGCTATTCCGGCAGTCAAAGGGCCCACGTCTCTGTAGGAGACGCCTTGTATCTCGGTCTTACAGGCTTATACAGGTGGCTAGCACTCGCTCATTGCGACTGCTAATCCAGAAAATAATCACAAAAGCCAAGGAGGACTGCATGAAATTCCGTCCGCTTCACGACCGCGTTGTGGTCAAGCGCATCGACGCCGAAGAGAAGACCTCTGGCGGCATCATCATTCCGGACAGTGCCAAGGAAAAGCCTTCGCAGGGCGAAATTACCGCCGTCGGCCCGGGTGGCCGCGACGAATGCTGTTCGGAAAGTGGTCCGGCACCGAGGTCAAGCTCGACGGCCAGGAGCTGCTGATCATGAAGGAGAGCGACATCATGGGCGTTCTCACCGATATGCCTGCCGCCAAGAAGAAGGCCGCGTAAGCGCTTAATCCCCTAACATTTCAAGGAACACATCATGGCTAGTAAAGAAGTTAAATTTGGCGTTGACGCGCGGGACAAGATGCTGCGCGGCGTCGACATTCTCAACAACGCCGTCAAGGTCACGCTTGGCCCCAAGGGCCGCAATGTCGTGCTCGACAAGTCGTTCGGCGCACCCCGCATCACCAAGGACGGCGTCACCGTCGCCAAGGAAATCGAGCTTGAGGACAAGTTCGAGAACATGGGCGCCCAGATGGTGCGCGAAGTGGCCTCGAAGTCGGCGGATGCTGCTGGCGACGGCACCACCACGGCGACCGTGCTGGCCGCCGCCATTATTAGGGAAGGCGCTAAGTCGGTTGCCGCCGGCATGAACCCGATGGATCTGAAGCGCGGTATCGATCTGGCAGTGGACGCCGTGGTCGCCGACCTTGTCAAGAACTCCAAAAAGGTCACTTCGAACGAGGAAATCGCCCAGGTCGGCACCATCTCCTCCAACGGGGACGTGGAAATAGGCAAGTTCCTCGCCGACGCCATGAAGAAGGTCGGCAACGGGCGTCATCACGGTTGAGGAAGCCAAGTCGCTCGAGACCGAACTCGAGGTCGTCGAGGGCATGCAGTTCGACCGCGGTTATATCTCACCCTACTTCGTCACCAACGCCGACAAGATGCGCGTTGAAATGGAAGATGCCTACATCCTCATCAATGAAAAGAAGCTGTCTCAGTTGAATGAATTGCTTCCCTTGTTGGAAGCCGTGGTTCAAAGCGGGAAGCCGCTTGTGATTATTGCGGAAGACGTCGAAGGCGAAGCTCTCGCCACTCTCGTCGTCAACCGTCTCCGTGGTGGCCTCAAGGTTGCCGCTGTGAAGGCTCCGGGCTTCGGCGATCGCCGCAAGGCCATGCTGCAGGACATCGCAGTGTTGACCGGCGGTCAGGCGATCTCGGAAGATCTCGGCATCAAGATGGAGAACGTCACGCTCGCTATGCTCGGTCGCGCCAAAAAGGTGATGATCGACAAGGAGAACACCACGATCGTGAGCGGCGCGGGCAAGAGGACCGACATCGAAGCACGCGTCAATCAGATCAAGGCGCAGATCGAGGAAACCACCTCGGACTACGACCGTGAGAAGCTGCAGGAGCGTCTGGCCAAGCTCGCAGGCGGCGTCGCGGTGATCCGCGTCGGCGGCGCGACCGAAACCGAAGTGAAGGAGCGCAAGGATCGCGTTGATGACGCGATGCATGCGACCCGTGCGGCGGTTGAAGAGGGCATCGTGCCGGGCGGCGGCGTCGCTCTGCTGCGCGCCTCTCAGCATCTGAAGGGGCTGCGCACCAAGAACGACGACCAGAAGACCGGCGTCGAGATCGTCCGCAAGGCGCTGTCCTGGCCCGCGCGCCAGATCGCGATCAACGCAGGCGAAGACGGTTCGGTGATCATCGGCAAGATCCTCGAAAAGGATCAATATGCCTACGGGTTCGATTCGCAGACCGGCGAATACGTCAACCTGATCTCCAAGGGCATCATCGATCCGACCAAGGTCGTTCGTGTGGCGATCCAGAACGCGGCTTCGGTCGCGGCACTCCTGATCACCACCGAAGCCATGGTTGCCGAAGTGCCGAAGAAGAACGCTGGCGGCGGCATGCCTCAGGGTGGCGGCGGCATGGGCGGCATGGGCGGTATGGATTTCTAAGTCAACCGTTCCAAGCTCAACAATAAGAGAGGTCCGGCAGCAATGCCGGGCCTTCTACGTTGGCATGCGTTCAACCACTTAGAACGGACTCGAAGAACTGCTGCGGCTGCCTAGGGCCCCCCATGCAGTAGACGAGGCGCTATCGCTTTTTCTTCTTCCCAAAAATCTCGTTCCAGTTGTCCTTATAGGCTTTGGATACCGCCTTCTGACCCTCGCCCATACCTTGCTTTTTCGGTGTAGCGTCCGCCTTGTTTTCAGTCTTGGTCGAGGATTCCGGCTTGGCTTCGACAATCTTGTTCTCGGTGATCGGCTTTTTAGGCGAAGTGTCTTTGGCCTTATCAACTGACATTGCTTTTCCTTACAGGCATAGGGGCGAACAGGCCAGCAGCCGTCTGGCTATGTAGGCAGGTCAGAAATCTAGAACAACTCCTGACGGCGCGCGGGCAGTGAGGATTTGCACAGGGTCCACTGTCCCCTTCGGGTTGATTGCGCCTGAGTCGGGCCAGCAGCAGCCCGGCCATGTCCGCTATACCGCGAAAGCGGAAGTAATCTACAAGCAATGGTCGTCGCGTGCCCGTTCAATTCGAACGCCGGGTTTCCGGGCGGTCGAACTAACGTATAAATGCGGAAACTGCCTCGGCTCGAAGATTTGCCGCCACAGTCCAGGCCGCCTGGCACATCCTAAATCTGGCGCGCTCGACACCTGTTGAGTGTGCTGAGGAACAGCCGCGATTCAAGGGGGCGCGCAGCTTTGAAGCCTTGATTACCAAATGCTGCCACCGCCCTAGTTGCTATACGGCGCTGGTTCCCCTAATGAGGTCTTATCGCTCGCTCCGGGATTCGTGCCGTGCCCCACTCTGCCATCGCCGTATTCACAGCCAACAGCGTCGCCGAGATCCTGGAGGTCGGGGGGTCGGTTTCGTGGGTCGTCGCGGAAAAGCAGGCGCGCCGACGGGAATTCCTAGTCTGCATCCGTAACGCTCGAGATGTGACTTTTCACGACCACGAGCCCCACGGGACGGCTTTTTTGATTGGGCGAATCAGCGATCTTCAGCCTCATGGATTCGATAAAAAAGGCATGCAACGCTGGATTATCAAGATCAGCGAATATGCCCTTACTGACTATCCCGATAAATGGGGCGAGTGGCGCAACCCCGTCAAATACACCACGCTGGAGGAGCTTGGCATCGACCCAAAGAAGCTCAAGTTCACGCCGATGCCGGCTCCCACCAAGATCCTGACACCGCCTCCCCCGCCGGATCGTCCAAAACCCGGAGCGCTGACGATTGCCGAAGCTAAGGCGGGTCTGGCGCTCCACTTTGGAGTACCTGCGGAGGCGATCGATATTCTCATAAGGGGGTAAGTGGCTGAAATTGCTTTCAAATAAACCGGAGCGAGGACTGTTAATGATACTTTAAATGAAACATTGTTACTTTTCAGGAAGCGCCTATACGGATGACTTGTTCATTGGTACAGGACGCCTGCAATGCCAAACCTCGAAATCCAGTACGTCTCGCTCGATCGGTTGCGGCCCTACCCCGGCAATGCGCGGTCGCATTCCCGCAAGCAGCTCAAGCTGATCGCGGATTCGATCAAGCGCTTCGGCTTCACCAATCCCATCCTCGTCACCAACGATTTCGAGGTGGTCGCGGGCCACGGCCGCCTGCAGGCTGCCAAATCACTGGGAATGCAGCTCGTACCGGTGGTCGCACTCAGTTCGCTGTCTGAGGCCGACAAAAAGGCCCTCATCATTGCCGACAACAGGATCGCCGAACTTGCCGGCTGGGACCGCGACATCCTGGCGATCGAATATCAGGGTCTGCATGACCTGCAATTTGAGGACATTGAGGTCACCGGCTTCTCACTGGGCGAGATCGATATGATCCTCGACGAGGCCTCCGAGAAGAAGCCGGTCGAACCGGGGCCGGAAGACCTTCTTCCTCCTGTCGTCGCGGCGCCGGTTTCGCGAAAGGGCGATCTCTGGATCCTTGGCTCGCACCGTCTGCTGTGCGGGGACGCCCGCTCCGACGCGGATTACGCTCGGTTGCTTGAGGGGGAAATCGCCGATCTGGTCCTGACCGATCCTCCCTTCAACTGCCGCATTGACGGCAATGTGTCCGGCCTTGGCAAGGTCCGTCACGCGGAGTTCGCGATGGCGTCCGGCGAGATGTCGGAAGTCGAGTTCACCGCGTTCCTGTCGACGTTCCTCGGCTGTGCAAAGGCACATTCCAGGGACGGCGCTATCCTGTTCGTGTTCATGGACTGGCGTCACCTGTTCGAACTGACATGTGCCGGCCGCGAGCAGGGTTTGGCTGCCAAGAACCTGATTGTGTGGGCGAAGGACAATGCCGGCATGGGGACGTTCTACCGTTCCAGGCACGAACTGGTGTTTGTTTTCAAGAACGGGGACGCAGCTCACACCAATACCTTTGAGCTCGGCCAGCACGGCCGCTACCGCACCAACGTCTGGGAATATGCGGGAGTAAACACCTTCCGCACCGGACGCCTTGACGAACTGGCAATGCATCCGACCGTCAAGCCCGTCGCCATGATGGCGGACGCGATCTGGGACGTCACCAAGCGGGGCGCGATCGTGCTCGATCCGTTTGCCGGCAGCGGCAGCACGCTGATCGCCGCCGAGAAGACCGGCCGCCAGGCGCGGTGCATCGAGTATGAGCCCAAATATTGCGACGTGATCGTGCGGCGCTGGCAGGCCTACACGGGCAAGGCCGCCATGTTCGAAGGGACCGACCTCACCTTCGAGGATTTTGAGAGCGCGCGGGCATCTTCTCCGGCCAGCCGTGGTGCGACGTCCCTGCCACCCGTTGGTCGCGCCGAGGAGTCGCCGCAATGACCGACAAGCCGGGCGAGCCCCGCGATCCCACTGACACAAGCCATCCCCTCTACGACCCAACCGAGGACCCGACCCATCCCTTTTATGAGGGTGACAAGATGGAGGCCGAACAAAAGCCCGGTCCATCCGACGAAGACACATACAAGGTCGGCCCGGGGCGTCCGCCGAAGCAATTCACATGGAAGAAGGGCGGTCCGTCGCCCCATCCGACGGGAAGGCCCAAGAAAGTCCTTTCTATGAAGCCCGACCTCAAGAAAGCACTCGAGGCTGCTCTCAACGAGAAGGTGGTGATCACTAAGGACAAAAAGGAGATCGTGCTGACCAAGGCCGCGCTTGGTATTCAGCAGCTCGTCAATCAGTTCGCCAAGGGCGACCGCCACGCCCGCCGCGATCTGTTTCAGTACGCCGCTCAGTTAGGCGTGGATCTGCATGCCAAGGATCTCATCACGGAGGCCCTGGGAATCAACGATCAGGCCATCGTCGATGCTGCCTTTCAGCGACGCCAGCAGCAGCCATCTCCGGAGCCGGAGCCGGGCGACCATGTCAAGGCACCACCCGACCTGGTTGACGACGACGTCACCAAGCCGGAATCGAACGAAATGCCCGCCACCTCCCCTCAGCCGGGTATGTCGGCAAAACAGCCCGTTGGACCCGAGCGCGCTGGGAAACCTAAGCTGGACGTCAGCGACATTGCGCATATCCGCGCGGAGCGTGAACGCAATCTGGCGCAGCAAAAGAAAAACCAGGGTGAGTCATGAACGCTCCCGTTCGTCCTCCCTCCCCGGAAAATGCCTCGCCGGCACGGATATTCCAAGCCATCCTGGCCACGGATTTCAGGGCGTTTGTCGACTATGTGTTCGCTCTACTTCGCCCGGGAATCCCGTTCAAACCGAACTGGCACATCGACGCGATGGCCCACAAGGCCGCTCAGGTGGCCTCCGGTGAGGTGAAGCGGCTGATCATCACCGTGCCGCCACGCCATCTGAAGTCGATTATCGCTTCCGTCGCGTTGCCGGCCTGGTATCTCGGCCACAACCCATCGGAGCGCGTGGTTTGCGTTTCCTATTCGGCCGATTTGGCAAAGACCCACGCCAACGACTTCCGCCGCGTGGTCACGGATCCGACCTATCAGGCGGTGTTTCCAAAAATGGTCCTTGCACGCGAGACCGACAGCGAAATTCACACCACGCTGCGCGGACGGCGTTATGCCACCTCAATCCAGGGGACGCTGACCGGCCGCGGCGGCAATCTCTTTATCGTCGACGATCCGCTCAAGCCGGGCGACGCCATCTCCGAAGTGAGCCGCGAGCGCGTCATTGAATGGTACCGCAATACGCTGGTGACGCGACCTGACGACAAGCAGGCCGCCCGCATCATGGTGGTAATGCAGCGGATTCATGTAGAGGACCTCGTTGGCTATCTACTGGAGAACGAAGCTGGCTTTGACGTGCTGAGTCTGCCATCAATTGCGCAATCGACTACCACCCACGACCTCGGCGGTGGCCGCACCCATATCCGGGAAAAGGGAGACCTTCTGCATCCCGCCCATGAGCCCGCTGAAGTGCTCCGGGAGATCAAGAAGAGCATGGGGTCCATGCTGTTTTCGGCCCAGTACCAGCAGGCGCCCGAACCCGCCGGCGGCAAGATCATCAAGCGGAAAATGCTGCGGTACTATTCCGCCGTCGAACGCAGGCCGACCGACCGCATTGTTCTGAGCTGGGACATCGCGCTAAGCGAGCAGGAAGCCGCCGATTATTCCGCCTGTGTCGTGCTGCTCAACCGTGGCGATTTGTATTACGTGCTTGAAGTCGTTCGCGGCAAGTTTCCGTTCGACCAACTGAAGCAAAAGATTATCGAGGTGAAAGAGCGTTACGGGAGGGCGGCTTCTCTTGTGATCGAGGAATCTCCCATTAGCCACGGCCTGATCCAGTCGCTGCGGGAAAAGCACATTAATGTCGTCGATATAAAGCCCGATCGCGACAAGCAGTCCCGCCTCATTTCTCAGATCGACCTGTTCGAGGGCGGTTCGGTTTTGCTACCGAAGGACGCCCCCTGGCTAGACGCGTTTGTTTCCGAGCTGTTGTCATTTCCCGGCCGGCACGACGATCAGGTCGATGCGCTCTCGCAGGGTCTCGCCTGGCGGCGCGAGGCGTGGAAGAGCCCTCTTGTTCAGCGAACGACACGCGGAATGATGGGTTGAATCGTGGTCCAGAGCGGTCAATCTTCAATGGATTTGTAAGCAGTTGAAACAGTTGGAATATTGAGTCGGGCTCTTGAGCCTGAGCAGAACATTTCCATTTGAACGGTAGATATATGGGATTCCGACCCTGTCCAGGTGCCGCTGCGATGCAAATCGCACAAGCAGGCTTCCCTGGGCATTCAAGCGGGCTCTCGCTCTTTTCCGTCAATGCGCCGCGGAGTTCCAGCCGGTCGGGAGCTTCGGGCGCCTGCCACGGCGTCAATCGTCTCAAGTTTTGCGAAGCGGCTCTTGGGGATGACGCGATGCGTCGGACGATCAGCCTTCTCAAGCTTTGCGTTGGGTCTGGTGTGTCTCGCTATTTTGTCTCCCAATGGCGGGATTTTTTCGCCGGCCGCGCCGCCAAACCAAAGAAACGGCCCAAGCAGCAGAGTATCCGGATCGAAAAATATCCAGAGGATACAGGCGGAGGGCCGGTCGAGCAGCTTCACGCTTGCCGTCACGTCCGATCGGCGCGCCCCCGCAAAACTCGACTTGAGCTGCACGTGACGGGTTAGCCCCTTGAATTCCAGCGCCAGATCATAGCCGCCGCTGTCGACTTCGGGCCTCAAGACCTCCAGATCGCGGACGTTCCTGCGCCAAAGTCCCCGCAATAGCTCGCCGAGGAACACGTGCTCGACCAGGTTTTCGCGGGCGCTGGATTCCGCATAATGCGATGGGTCCTGTGGCTGTGTCTCCTTCGGTTCATCTATTTGCGTCATCTGCCTGCCTTCCGAATCGGCCGTGAGGGCAATTCGCTTCCCCTGCCGAGGAAGTCCACCGGAACAACAGAGAATGCAGCAACAGAGTTAAAATATATCCTTTTTTGGGATAATCCGATGATCGGATCAGTCTCCCGCGCCAATGGCCAACCGCGCGCGCAAACTCGACAAATCGGTCCATTCCGCGGAGCAAACCGCCTTCTGTGAGTTAATGATCAAGGCGCGCAAAGCCGCAGGCCTGACGCAGCATGACCTCGCCAAGCGTCTGCGCCGGCCGCAGTCCTTTGTCGCCAAATACGAGGGCGGGGAACGGCGGATCGATGTTGTCGAATTTATTGCGATTTGTCGGATGATCGCAGCTGACCCAGTCAAGGTACTCAAAAAACTTAGTGACGCGATCTGATTTGAGCAAACCCGTGCGCGAATCGCTTCGGCGCAGGCAACTTCGACCGCCGCTTGAATCCCGGTTCTGTTGCGGAGTTGCGTCGTGTCCTGGTGCCAACGTTTTGACTAGCCGATCGTGCTGCCCGATGGCGCCAAGCTGGCCACCTTGCGAGAGGCCGTTGCGCACCTCGCAAGGTTATCCCGAAATCCGATCTTGACATGCCGGCGGTTGTCACCGCGGCCGAGCTGTTGACGTTGGCGGCCGAGCGCGGCGCGCCCACCGAATTTGCGCGCATCGCGACACTGCAGGCCCTCAATCGCCACCATGTGCGACAATTCACCTCAATGACCGTCGGGATCAATGTCCTGGCGATGTAGAAGGCAGCTTAGCTTGCCTTGTTTCGCCTGTGCGTGCGGAACCAACAATTTGATGGGTGATTGCATTTGTAAGCTGAGCGGGAGTTCGGAAGCGACAGCCCTCAAATCGGTATAGCCCCGCTTCCATGAAGCGAATCTTCGATCCAGTCATCGCCTTGGTCGGCAACAGGAAGTAATCGAGAACGCTGTTGTTGCCCTCGTCAAGCCTGATCGCGATGATATGGCCCGCAGGCAATACGGCGCGACGATTGATCGTCCAGATTGGCTTTCTATCCGAACTCCCCCAAGACCGCGCGAGGCGAAGTGAAATCGCAAACCGATCGTTGACGGTCAGTACGTCTATCCCTTGCACGAAACAGGCTACCGAGCCGGCTTTTTTCAACCGGGCGGCAAGATCGGCTGCCGTGTCCCCGATAAGCGTGTTGAATTCACTACTCCGGTCAATCCAGTCGAAATCCCATTTGAGCTCATAACCAATGCGTCGGTAAGCGTTTCGGAGGCTACCAAACCGTTCATTGTAAACCTTGATCCTGGGAACACCCAATGTGTTGTTGATGATCGCTTCGCTGAGCCGCCCTTCTCTCTCCAGCAGCGACTTCAATCGGAGCAGTAATTCGTCGTCAGTGAGATGCAGCCATTGAAGCGTCAAGCGTCTTTGAGCGCGGAGAAAAACATTGCGGTCGACTGCGGGTGCGATCGAACCTCTGGTTCTGATCCACAGGTTTGGCGGGTTCTTGATTTTTCCTCCGCGCAGCGGGTTCGACTCGCGATTGTACACCGTGTTGGGCGGCGCGCTGGGCGAGTTCGCCTCCGAATTTCGTCAACTCTGCGCGACGCACGACCAGGGACTTTGCCATCGGTCGACACCCAGCTATTCTCAGCACTGGAATTTTGCACTCAAACCAGGGCAGATGCCAGCGATGTTTGAGGGGTGGCGATCAGGCCAGGTCCTCGTATCGAGCGCAACCAGACCACCTCGCTGTTGACCTGACCTCACACAAAGCGACAATTGGAAATCTGCCGGTCTGGAAGCTGAGGCTAAATCGCGTGATGCCCAAATCCCTCGTGCTAAAGCTAGTATTCAGTTTCCTTTGTTTGGGCGTCCTTGGGTCGAATTTCTGGACCATGCGCAACTGGACCGAACGAACCGGCGTCTATGATGATATCTGTTACCTGCGGCAGGCGCACCTCTTTCAGCGTTTCGGTCTCGGCGGCTTTGACACCAACATCACCCGTGACGATGATCGGTATTTTGCGACGTTGGCGCGGGAGATTGGATATGAAGCCTGGAGCGATCCGACCCGTGCGCCGTGCCACACCCACATAGGGGAAAAGCATGTCATCCAGTATCCGCCCGGCACTGGCCTGGCTCTGTCGATCTTCCCGGCCGGATTCCAGAGAGTGCCCCTCTACGCAGCTGCGAACATAGTGGTCTTTTTGGCGGCAATCCTCGCCATCTGGTCCACCCGGCCGCCTCTTGCGATTGTTGGTTCAGGCATCGTTGGCGCGGCCGCGATCTACTTCATGGTCAACCCCTCGAAAGCCAGCTACTCGATGGCTCCGACCATGATCGTTTGCGCCGTTGTCGGGTTTCTAACGGCCGTCTTAGCGAACGATCCGAGGTCTTCGCGCCGAAACATCGCGGCTGGCTTCGCCGGCCTAATTCTGGGATTGGCCGTCTCGTTCAGACTTCCAAATCTCCTACTGTCAGCGGGCTACTTCGTGGTGCTGTTGGCGCTGGCCGCACGGTCGAGAAAGTCAGATGACATTGTGCGGTTGGCTTCGTTCGGAGCCGCATTCTTGGTAGGGCTAGTGCCCACGTTGGTTTCCAATGCCATTAACGCCGGAAGCATTCTTGCGACGACCTATAGCCCGGTCGACGCGACGCCGCCAGATTTTAGCTTTAGCATCGCTCGGGAGTACTTCAGCGATATGCAGGGCGCGCTGATTTTGTTGATCGCGACTTGGTCCATTCTCGCTCTCGCTGCCAACGTGAGCAAGACCGCCGCGTCGATCGTTCGATCTCGACACCCTATTATTTGATGCCCCTGGTGCTGCTATCCATGTGGACGCTGTTGTTTTCCTTCTTGAATGATCCGAGTGAGTCCGCCACTCCGCCTGGCCAATTGGCCTTTTCGAATGTTATCAAAGCGGGTCCCGGCCGGGAGTAAGAGATCGAGAGATGGCAGTCTCAACATGCCTGAAGTGTGCCGGGCATTTTGGCCTCAGCAACAATAGTGCCAGCGTCAATCTGACGGGGGGCGATCAACGGCGCGATCGTCAACACTGGCCGGCACCTTCGAGGGCGAGTTCTCGAATGTGACCCGCTCCTACGCCGGCAAGGGTGTCGCAAAATACCAATGGTGACATCTACCCGGTGCACCGCAGGGTAGCCTCGACGGAGGCCCGCTGAAAAACGGCGACGAGTAACGCAAAGTTCCACCCTTCGCCTGACAATTTCTGAAATTCCGAAGTTTTGACTCGACACGTCGGGCAAATCAGTGCTCTTAATCATGACCTCTTGGGAACGGAGGTAGGCATGAAGAAGGCACTGTCAGGCAACCGAGGTTCGCTGCACGGCCTCGCCGAGATTTTGGCTCAGGCTCCACTGGTGGCGGCGGCCTTCGGCAAATGGCCTGGTTTCGTGCTGATGCTGCTCACGATCTTGGCCCTGTTTACGGTGAGTCTGGTGACGGCCATTGCGATCGGCAGGACGGCGCGTGACCTTTTCGGCTGACAGACTAGGCGCTATTGGCATCGTCACGAGAGCGGATTTGTTCAGACCATCACCTATCGGCTCCCTTGCGTACGTCCTCCTTGCGCCAAAAGTGGTCCTTCCCGACAGGTCTATCTGACCAGCGGTGGTGCCATGGATGGCCCTCCGCGTCACCAGTCTCCACCTCAATGTATTTAAAGAACTGTCGGCCTGCGTCTGTGATCTGCCAGCCGTTGGTGTCTCTTAGAACGTAGGCGCTGGTAACCTGAACGCGCATTCGCTCGGTCCGGGCCCAAATGTATTCGATATTGGGCATGGTCCGCCTTGTGAAATTGGGCCACTGGATTTATCCTTTCGTCCCCCGTGGCGGGATCCGCGCATGTCGATCGCCGACCAGCACGACGCCATCAACCTCACCGTCTTGCGGCAAGACGGCAACCTTGCGGCGTCTCTGACCGATACCAGGTTGATCGCTAAACTTGCGCATTGCGCGTTGCCCGAATCGCTATTGTGGGATCTGCGGCGCGACGTGCAGGAACTCCTGGCGTCCTGCGGGGATAGCGGTCGGGGGAAAGTGCCTCGCACCGTTGCCTCTGCACGAGTGCGCACGCTGGGAAAGCGGATCTTCGACACCCTGCTGCCCGACCCGGTCGGCAGTTTCCTGCGCAGCAACCCGGCGCGAATGGTTTCGTTGCAACTCGACGCCGCCCTCGCCTGGGCTCCGTGGGAGCTTGCTTTCGACGGCGAGAGTTTCCTCGGCGAGAAGTTCGCGATTTGTCGACAGATCGTTGCCGATCACCAATCCCCGCGCCGTGAGCCGCCGTTGCCCAGTCGCGGCGCGCTCAATGTGTTGATTTTGTCGGTCGAGGCGCCGCATGCGGCCGGTGGGTCATCAGCACAACGCCTGATCAACCGGCTACGCATGGTCGCGGGGCTCGCGGTCACAGGTGCGAATGCCATCGATCTTCGGAGGGACGACCTGCTGGGCTTGATCGGCGAAAGCCACGTCGTGCACTATGTGGGTCCAGTGGACCGTGGCTGCCCTTTGGTCGGCAGCGAGGGTGAGCTTCTCGACGCGTGCTGGCTGGCGACGCTGCCGGCGGGGCCGCCATTGCTGATATCGCAGAACACGGCGGCCGCGGACCTGAGGGTGCAGCCAAGTGCCAACCGAGCAATCGCAGCAAGCGCGTGCAAGCGCGGTCTGAGCATCGTGGTCTGCGAGTCGGACCATCAGAATGACGATGGCCTCGAGTTCCTGCTCATGGCGTATCGGCAACTGGCTCGCGGCGTTGCGCTCGGCGAATCCATTCGCGCGGCGCGATCAGAGCTGCATCAGCGTTTCAGCGTAGCCGATGTCGCCCGACTCCAGGCGGAACTGTACGGCGATGGCCGACTCGTCATCTTCGTCAAGGACATGAGTTCGCGCGTTGAGGACAATCTGCGCCAGGTCACTATCATGTCGTTCGATCTTGTCGAATCGACGCGGCTACTGGTGACGCTGGGCGCCGAGAGGTACAGCGAGGTCCTTGCCGAGTATCACAAACGTTGCGAACAAATCGTCGCGGACTGCGGTGGTGCGTCCGACGACCCGCAGGGCGACGACGGAATAATGTGTTACTTTGGATTTCCCGTCGCCCGCGAGGACGCTGCCAGCCGAGCGGTTGGTGCCGGCTTGAAGCTAGTCGATGCGGTTCGCGGGCTCGGCTTGAACGTGCGGATCGGCATCTCGACTGGGCAGGTGGTGGTTCGGGACGGCCAGCCCGTCGGATCGGCGATCCACTTTGCCGCCCGTCTGCAAGCAATCGCGGCGCCCGGAACGCTGGTCGTCGGCGAATCCACGCGTCGGATCGTCAAGGAGCGCTTCCGTTTCGAGCCCATCGAGAACGTGCCGGTTCTGAAGGGATTCGATCAACCCGGGCGGCTTTTCCGGGTTCTCGGTTTGACGCAGACGGTCGCCCCGGGCGACACGGCCGCCAGCGTTTCCTTGCTTGGAATGACACCGTTCGTCGGCCGCCGCCGCGAACTGCATGCCCTCGAAGAGCACTGGGCCGCCGCGCAATCCGGCAGGTTGCGGTTGGTACGGATCGTCGGCGATGCCGGGATCGGTAAATCGCGCCTGGTCCGCGAATTCAAACGCACGCTTGTGGGCCGAGGCCACGAGGCGTTCGAATGCTGGTGCACTCCCGACCACACTCACAGCGCGTTCCATCCGATTGTCGAGTGGCTGCGGAAGCAACTTCGAATAGTCCACGGTGATGATCCTGACCTCGTACTTCAAAAGATCGCTGAACTCGCCGCGCCGGCGGCAATCGACGGCGCGGTTCCATTGCTGGCGGATCTGCTGTCGGTACCGATCGAATCGCGCCACCCGGTTCTAGATCATTCAGCCGAGCGACGACGACAGCTAACCCTGTCCGTGATGGTCGCGCTTTCGCGGCTGCGTCTTCAAAGTTCTCCGGCCTGTCTGATCGTCGAGGATATTCATTGGATCGATCCATCGACCGAGGAGTTTCTCAACCAGCTTGCGGTTGACGCACAGGCACTACCTCTGTTGCTGCTGGTCACCGCGCGCTCGGACGGCGAAGTCAAATGGCGCCCAGACTGGGCCGTGCACGAGACCGAGCTGCGTGGCCTGTCGCCCGAAGCATCGCGAATGCTGGTCCTGAGTGCTTGCGGCGAGACGCGGCTTCCCGGCGAGGTGGTACACCTCCTGGCAGCGCGCGCCGATGGCGTTCCTCTGTTCATCGAAGAATCGACGAAAATGGTCGTCGAGATGAATGCCGGACTGTCAGGCGACACGCTGTCGGCAACCACGCTCGCGGTTCCAACGACCATTCTCGACCTGCTGACCGCGCGTCTCGACCGGCTCGGCGACGCCAAACAGATCGCCCAGATCGGCGGCACTATCGGGCGTGAATTTCCGCTGACGCTGCTGCACGCGGTTCTGGCTCACGAGAATTCGCCGTTTCAAACGCGCGACCTGTCGGCTCAATTGTCCACGCTGATCAGCTCCGGGATGCTGATCCGCCTCGGCGGAGAAGATGACGTCCGCTATGCTTTCAAGCATGCTCTGGTGCGCGATGCGGCCTACCGCTCTCTGCTCGACCGGGATCGGACTCGACTGCATCGCGTCATCGCGTTCGTCGTCAACTCACAGTTCCGCAGCCTCGCGGCAACCCAGCCGGAATTGCTGGCATTCCACTTTACCGAGGCCGGAATCGACGCGGACGCACTGCGCTATTGGGAAATCGCGGCGCGGCAGGCGGCTGAACGTTCGGCCCACGTCGAGGCGATCAATCACGTGACCAACGCGCTGGTGGTGCTGTCGCGCATTCCGCGCGACAAGAACCGAGATCGCGTCGAGTTGCGGCTGCAGCTATTGCTGGCCACCCGGCTGATTGCCACCGAAGGGTACGGAGCCGAGCGTGTCGAGCGCGTCTACGTCCGCGCGATGGAACTCGCCAATGCGCTCGAGAACGAGGCCGCGCTGATGAAGGTCCTACTCGGGCTCGAGGGCTATCACTTCATGCGCGCCGACTTCACCAAGGCGCGTGCGATTGCCCTCGACGCCGGCGTCAGGGCACAGAACAACGCCGATGCGATCCACCGGGTCCAGTCGAAATGGGCGATAGCCAACATCCTCTGTCACCAGGGCGAGATGGAGACGGCGGTGCGCCAGATGGACGACTGCCGCGCCGAGTACGATCGGATCGACCATCGGCCAGGCGCGGTGCAGGATCCGGGCGTCATGTGCCTGTGCTATTCGGCGTGGGCGATGTGGCAGCTGGGGTATCCCGATCAGGCGCTGCAGCGCGCGCTTGCAGTGGTAGACAGGGCCGAACAGTTGAAGCACAAATTCAGCGTCGGCGAGGCCTACGGTTTTCGCGCGGCGGTCCAGCTCTTCCGGGGCGAGAACGCCGCGGCGCTGCAGAGCGCCGAACGTGCAATCGAGGTCTGCGAAGACAGCGGCTTCACGGTGTGGCTCGCCCATGCCCGCCTGATGCACGGCCGCGCCGTGGTTGAGTTGGGCGACCGCGCCACCGGGATCGACGAAATGCGGCAGGCATACGACCTGTGGGCCGGCACCGGCGCGGTAGTCACAACGCCGTTTTACCTGGCACTGAGGGCCGAAGGCCTTACGCTCGATGGCCGCACTGATGAAGGGCTGGCGCTGCTCGAACACGCGCTGGCGATCATCAATCGAAGCGGCGAGCGGTATTACGAATCTGAGGTCCGCCGTTTGACCGGGCTTCTGATCACGCAAGACGCCGCAAAATCGAAAATCGATCGCAGCGCCGAAGCTGAAGCGTGGCTTCGCGAGGCCCATAGCTGCGCACAGTCGCGAAAACTGCGCTCCCTGGCACTGCGCTGCGCGATCAGCCTGGCGGACCTGTGGCTGTCTCACGGCCGGCGTTCGGAAGCTATCGAGCTGCTGGAGCCTGCCTATCACTCGATTGGAGAAGGTGCCGGCACGCGCGATCTTGTCAGGGCGCGCAAACTGCTGACCGCGGCAAGGCGAGAACAGGTTGCTTACTGACGGAGTGACCTGCGGGATTTGCACATCGGGAGAAGCGTATGAGCAAGCTCGAAGCCTTCAAGGCCGACGACAACGCCGTCAAGAAGAACAGAATGCTGTTCGAATGGCTGCAGGATGACCACGAACGCGCGCAGCTGTACGTCGAATTGCGCGACAACGACTTTCCAGTTCTGAAGTTCAAGAGCCTGCTGCGATCGAGCAACGGCGTCGACTGGCCGAACCAGGATGTGTACCTGCTCACGAAGAAAGAGCACGTCGGAATGGCGCTCAAGCACTGCAGCGTCGAGCCCTATCGAGAGCTCGAGAGCGGCGGCCAGTTCATGCTCGGGATGGAAAGCGGAGAAGCTCATTCCAAGCAGCGCCAGACTGCAGTTGACGCGCTGAAATTTTGTCCGGATGAGATCAGAAAGTGCGCCAAGAGAGCCTTTGAACGTGCGTCGGTGCTGCCCCTGAAAAATTCTCGTTTCAATCTATCGACTGACCTGGCCGAGCAGACCGCGCTCCGCTTTATCGAACTTCTGTTCGGCTTTCGCGACCAGGCATACCCGTACCTGGCAGGAGCGATGAAATCGGCCTACGCCCAACTGGTGTTCAAGATCGTCGGCCGCCATTTCGTCTCGGATTCAGGGTTATCTCCCCCGGATACGCAGTTGGCGCGGGAAACAAGAGAGAGATTGAGGTGCGAGATTCAGGAGGCAGCAAAAAAACCCGTCGAGCGAAAGGGCGCGCCGCAGAGAACAGTGATCCAGCATCTCTGCAACAAGAACCTGGAAAACGAGGAGATGGCTATCGTGGCGCTCGGCCTGATCGCGGGGACGATCGGCAATGTCTGCGCGGCGGTTTCAATTGCGATCGCAAGCTTCTTTGCCGACCGAGGCAAGCGACCGCCGCTGATCGACATGGCGCGGCGGGCGGCAAGACGGAAGGATCGGCACCGTCTGAAACAACTCATTGAGGGCGTGCTCATGCGTAACCCGCCTGCGCCGTTCCTCGCCCGCACATCTACCGGCAAGGGCATGGGTTTCGAACTCAGGGATTATCGCGGCGAACTGATACCAGAAGGCGCCCACCTCATCCTGGCACTGGGCGCCGATGCAGGCCGCGACTACATTTTCGGTGGTTCGCACCCTTCGGATTATCCGCACCACTGCATCGGTCAGCATCTCGCCTGGCCACTGACACTGGAAATCGTCCGCCAGGTGTTGTTGCTTCCCGGGCTCAGTCAGGTCATCGACCCTGTCAGCGGCAAACCGGAGAAACTGGAAAAGCGCTGGGGAGCCATCTGCCTGAGCTATCCCATGCAGTTCCAGCGCGGCCGGCGTCTGAACTTGCACCCGCTTCATCTGGTCCTGCCGATCAAGAAGCCGGTCAAGGAAAATGCCCGAAAATTGCTGAAGCTGATGCAGGACGGCGCTCATTTGGTCGAAGAAGCGCTGGAAAAGAACAGGCACGTGCACTCGGCGTATTTCATGCTGGCGGAAGGCGGAACGCACCTGTCAATGATGACGGTCTACGACGGCGACTTCGATGCCTACGTCGAGCACTTTGCCATCGATGTCGAGTTGTTTGACGAACAGCTCAAATACCTCGAGGGCGCGCCGCCGACTCCGGTCCGTTTGCATCCGAAGGAGTTTGTCGACTGGATCAAGCGCCATAACCGCGGCGAGCAGCCTTTCGGCGGCTATTTCTACAGCGCCTATCCGACCACCACCGTCGCTGATATCGACAACGCAACGGGATAACGCCATGAGCGCCGATATCAACGAAGAGAGCAAGCGGCAGGTACAACGGCTGGCACTGCGCGGCTATGACTTTGACTGCAGCTGTCAACTTGTGCTCGAGGTCAAAGAACCAGCCCGCGCGCGCGACTTTCTAAGCAGCGTGCTGCGGGAGCAGGGGTTGGTGACCTTCGGTGAGCGCGCGCGGGCCGGCCAAGGCCACGACAAAGGCGGCGGCGGCGGCGGCGGCGAAGGCGGCGTAGACGACCGCGCGCCCGCGGTCAGCATCGGATTCACATATCGGGGTCTTGAGGCGCTGGGCGTGCCGGATCGTTATTTGAACGAACTGCGGGTCAAGGCCCCTGCGTTCTGTGAGGGCGCGCCGGCCCGCGCGGCGCTCCGCCTCGGCGATGCCGGACCGAGCGCGGTCGAGCGATGGGAGCCGATGTTCGCCCTCGATCGCGCTCACGTACTGATCTCTATCCATGGTCCAAGCGAAGACGCGGTCGAATTGATGCGCGAGCGGTTGGCGGACATGGCGGGTGCGCGCCCGGGCTTCGAAGGTTGGGAAACAGACAAGTTGCCGGCCAAGCATCTCACCGAAGACAAGAAGAACCGCACGGTTCATTTTGGATTTCGCGACAACCTCGCCAGGCCGCGAATTGTTGAAAACAAGGATTTCAACCTCTCCAGTTTGCAACATCGTGCGGGCGAACTGGTGCTTGGCTACTCGAACGACGCGGAATTCAACCGTTGGGATGACGGCTTTGTGCCCAGCGATGTCGTGCAGTTCTTTCGCAACGGCAGCTTCGCCGTGCTGCGCAAGATCGAGCAGAACGAGAGAGCTTTCGACGATTATTTGGAGCAGCAGGCCCGCGTTCATCACGTGACGAAGGATTATCTGAAAGCGAAGCTCTGTGGGCGCTGGCCGAACGGCGCGCGGGTCATGCCTGGGCATGATTTGGAGCCGCCCCGGCCGGAGAAGGAAGTTTGTTTCAACTTCACGGACGACGACCCACAGGGGTTCGGTTGTCCGTTCGGCGCCCACATCCGCCGCACCAACCCTCGCGGCGACCGGATTGCACCTCCACGGCTGCGTCCTGTGTTTCGCCGCGGGATGCCTTATGGCTCGGTATATGGCGACAAAACGAAGGACGAGCAACGCGGCCTGATCGGCCTTTTCTTCTGCGCCAGCATCGAGGATCAATTCGAGACAGTGGTGTCCGAATGGGTCGAGAAAAAACCGATGGGGCCGCGGCACCTCGGTAACGCAAAAGATCCGCTGGTCGGCCAGCATGACGACGATTCCTTCTTTCACATTCCGCAGGAGAAAGGTGCTGGCATCGAACTCACCGGCTTCAAGCCGTTCGTGAGGACGCGCGGAACGCTGTATGCGCTGTTCCCGAGCCTCTCGGCGCTGCACGAGATCGCGCGGACGGAGTCGGAGGCATCGGCAGGGGTGTATCCGCACGGCGCGAAGCGCCAAACCGGCGCCGCACGCCCGGAAGACGTCACCAGGCAGGAACGCGGTACGGCGGAGATCGACGAATACGCAGCGCCGAACGATCGCTTCTGCGACATTGTGATGGAAGGGGGGATCACGAGCGGCATCATCTATGCATCCGCCGTGGCGGAGCTGGCGAAGTCCTACCGCTTCAGCAGTATCGGCGGCAGTTCGATCGGCGCCTTCGCCGCCGCGTTGACCGCAGCGGCCGAGTACCGCCGCCGGTTCGGGTCAAACGACGGCTTCAAATTCATGGAGAAGCTGCCGGCCGAACTGGCCGAGGAAGACGACCAGAACGAAACGAAGCTGCTGCGCATGTTCAGGCCGCAGTATGGGACACACCGATTGTTCAAGATCTTCCTCGCTTCGCTCGACAGGAGGTCAACCTTTTCGCTACTTGTTTGTGGCCTTACCGAAGCGATCCGCCAGTACCGGACTGCGGTGCTCCTTGCCGTGGTTGCGACCGCGGTGCTGGTGCTATCGGGGCCCTTGTTGCTGACCTTGCTCGGCTGGAACGCGCCGCCGCCTTACGTTTTCGGTCTGCGGGTTATCGGCCTCGGCTCATGGGTCCTAGCGATGCTCATCACACTCGTGTTCGCTGTCGCCCTGACGCTTTTTCTCGCGATCGCCTGGGACTTCCGTCGCGAACTGGTTCCGAACGGCTTCGGCTTGTGCCGCGGCTGGTCGGACGAGGAAAGCATGGACAAGGACCTCGCCGGGTTCCTGCATGGGTCCATCCAATCAGCCGCAGGCCGAAATCCATTCGATGATAAACCGTTGACGTTCGCGGATCTGCGCGATGCGCCAGGCCGCGCGACCAACATGCTGGGCCAGACAAGTACCGGTGTCGCCCCGCCCTCGATCAATCTGCAGGTCTATTCCACCAATCTCGCACATGGCCGGCCGTATCGCTTTCCGCTCGATCCAGCCGATGGCATCGGCCAGCTGTTCTTCAAGGTCGAGGATTTGAAGCCATTCTTTCCGAAGCCGGTCCTGGACCATTTGGTTGGGTACGCACGCCCTTACTACCCGCAGAACTCCTCCGATTCCAATGCGGCAGAGACCGAGCAGTATCTCGAGCTACCAACGGATCAACTGCCGATTGTCGTTGCCGCGCGCATGGCCATGAGCTTTCCATTTTTGATCTCGGCGGTGCCGCTTTGGGCGATCGACTACGAAGCTCGAGGAGAGCGCCGGGTGTTTGAGCGGTGCTGGATGTCGGATGGCGGATTGTGCTCCAACTTCCCGATTCATCTGTTCGACAGCTTCATGCCGAAGTGGCCGACGTTCGGAATCTCTCTGCAGAACCGCTGCAAGTACCGCCCTGAAGAGCGCGTGTGGCTGCCCGAAAGGCATGATCAAGGCCAGGGTGACACCTGGAACCGGTTCGACGAAAACAAGGAGCCACTCGGCCGGCTGGCCGGATTCCTGGTCAGCCTTTGGCTTGCAGCTTGGCGCTGGAACGACATGACGAGCATGCAAATGCCCGGCGTGCGGGACCGCGTCGTTCGCATTTTCCTGAAGAAGAGCGAGGGCGGGGTCAACATCAAGATGTCGAAGCAGGCGATCGACGCTCTGACACAGCATTACGGCAAGCCGGCAGCCACAGCGTTTGTGAGTAAATTCGCTGGCGACCACAGCTCCGGCTGGCCGGAGCACCGCTGGGTGCGCTTCAACCGGCTGCTCATCGCGCTCCGGCACCAGATCGAAGGCTTCAAGTTTGCGGCCGATCTGGACCGCTACGCGCCACCTCTGAATGCCCAGATTGAGAAGGCCCGCAAAGCGGCTCCGCTGCGTGGATCGCAACGAAGGTGTCCATTGCCTTCCGAGGAACCCTTGAGCGAAGGACAGGTACGGGAGTTGAACGCCCTCCTCGCCGCGTTGTCGGAACTCGAGGAGAGGTCTCACAAGGCAGGCAATAGCAGCCCATACGTCGCCGTGCCGCGCCCCAGCCTGCGCGTACGGCATCCGACATGAATGCTGGTTGGTTGAGCTTTCGGGTGGCGGCCGACATGCAAATTTGATCAGTGGTCAGCCCTGAAGAAACGAGCAACCGAAAGCTTGAATAGAACATTTGTTTCGACGCAAGCATTGAGCCTGTCTTGGAAGGGCACGCATTTCCCAACCCACTCGGCAACACAGCGCACCACAGCACAATTACGGCCAGCAGATCAACTACACGCGCCGGTCCGAGTTTAATGTAGAGCCCAAACTTCGGAATCTCTACGTGATAGGGTCGCCGACGACGGGTACGCGCAGGCGCAGATCTTCACCAATTGAACCAAAGATCGAATATGCTAGAGTTTCACTTCTGTGAAGGTTGGCGGATGGCGGCCCCATGAAGGTGGCGGGGCGCACACCGGGGGGCCGGCGTACGCAAACCTCCAAGGGAGGAAACCGCGGGATGTCGGGCGAAGTAGCGCGTCAAGCGCTATGGGGATTTCGCCGCTGGCGGTGTGTTGCTGAGGGGCGTTGACCACCTCTGCAGGCAGGTCGAAGAGGCGGCGAACCCGATCGATCGATAGTGATCGCCGGAACTGGCGTCGCGCAGCGGAGATGGATCGCGAGTCGGTTGCCCGGGACCTTGCGACGACGAGCATGGTCATGGCCGATCGAGAGTCGGCGAGGCAGAGGCGCCATGGAATGCCGCAGCGAACTGGTTCTGGTCATGAAGTGTCGATCCTGATTGCCGCCGGCCGTAGTGCGGCGAGGCGCCGCGCTGGAATTTCTCGATAATGATCATGCGACCGCCGCAGCGCGGACAGGGGTGCGAGAGTGGCTTGAGTTCGGCGGCCTCGGCGCAGCTATCATCCCCCGCGTCGGGCTGCGCCGCCTGCACGTCGAGCAGGCGGCGCAGCCGAGCGATGTTGTCAGCGCGCGTGCCGCTGGCGAGCAGACCGTAATGGCGGATGCGATGGAAGCCGCTCGGGAGGACGTGGATCAGGAAGCGGCGGATGAACTCGGCGGTGGCCAGTGTCATGACCTTGTGGCGATCACGACCTTCGGCACGATAGTCCTTCCATCGGAAAGTGACGCTGTTGCGGTCGCAGTCGATCAGCCGGCTGTTGGCGATGGCGACGCGGTGGGTATAGCGCGACAGATAGGCCAGCACGGCCTGTGGGCCGCCGAACGGGCGCTTGGCGTAGACGACCCATTCGGTTCGGCGCAGCGGAGCCAGATGCGCCGCGAACGCCTGCGCGTCGGCGAGAACTGTATGATCGCCGAAGAACTTGAGGCGGCTGGCCTGGTGTGCGGCGAGCAACCTCTCCAGGAACAGCCGTCGGAACAGGCGCGACAGCACGCGTACCGGCAGAAAGAAGCCGGGCCGGCATGCCACCCAGCGCTCGCCGTCGAGCGAGATGCCGCCGCCCGGCACAATCATGTGGACGTGCGGGTGATGGGTCATGGCCGAACCCCAGGTATGGAGAACCGAGGTGATGCCGACGCGGGCGCCAAGGTGTTTGGGGTCGGCCGCGTTCGTGGTCAGGGTCTCGGCCGAGACCTTGAACAGCAGATCGTAGATCACCGCCTTGTTCTGGTAGGCAATGTCGGCGATGGCCGCCGGCAGGGTGAACACGACATGAAAGTAAGGCACCGGCAGCAGATCGGCCTCGCGGGCAGCCAGCCATTCCTTCGCCGCCGCGCCTTAGCACTTCGGGCAATGCCGGTTGCGGCAGGAGTTGTACGAGATCTGGCTGTGAGCGCACTTCTCGCAGCGCACGACGTGACCGCCGATCGCCGCGGTGCGGCAGTTCTCGATTGCCGACATCACCTTGAGTTGGCCGAGGCTGACATGGCCGGCATTGGCCCGGCGCCACGCCGGGCCGTGGCCGCGAAAGATGTCCGCGACCTCCAGCGATGGACGCGACACGAGGAGCCTCGCGTCAGGCGGGTGGTTCGGCGCCCTCCTTGAGCCTACCCGTAATGCGATCGAGCGGGCTCATGATCTCCCGGATTATCTTGGTGGCGACGCGGGTATAGAGCGCCGTGGTATCGAGCTTGGCATGGCCGAGCAGGACCTGGATCACCCTGATATCAGTGTTCTGCTCCAGCAGATGCGTCGCAAAGCTGTGACGAAGCGTGTGCGGAGACACCCGCTTGTCGATCTCGGCCATGCGGGCCGCGGCATGGCAGGCACAAAGCCTTATATATTAGTCCAGTTGCGCCAATGCGTCGGCTGAATGTCGGCGTGCTTTGTATTTGACGCATCGACCCACTCGGCCCCCTCTTTGTGACAGGGGAACACGAGCGCGTGGACGATCCCATCGAAGTCCAAGACGCAGACTTCGAGGTCACGTTCAGTTGGCGCAATTGAAACGGGCAACCATTCTGCGGACAACGAGTGCATGATCTCCATGATCTACCCTCCGACCAAAGTGCGTTTTCACTTGTTTCGACAAGACCTCGCGAGCGAGAAGTAATCGGTTTCGTTTACGGGAACGCTTTCCGCGCTCCTAGATTCCCGTCGTATCCGGCCTTGCGTTGCCCTGATGCATAGCACGGATGGAGAGTGGCAAGTGTGAACTGGTTCGCATTGCGCATGAAACGTAGAACGTCCAGCAAGAGGCGGCGCGCCCCGAGCGCGAGATCATGCTGTAGTGGCGCGGCCTGTTGATGGCGGCCAATGTCGCTATGGGTCATTAGCGTCGGTTTGAGCGGACCACGGCCACTTCCGGTCTACCCCGGTGAACGGACATTCTCAGGATAGGCGGGTATGTCTC